>MDSV01026332.1_pt1 | contig 78096 bp, 68 predicted proteins | sample 810851 | NCBI WGS metagenome assembly MDSV01 (sample SAMN05326640, study PRJNA326480) | marine metagenome | isolation source: seawater | place: Atlantic Ocean: North East | collected 2012
GCAGTACACCCTTCAAGATAACTTACTTGAGATCCTTTATCTGCAATCAATAAAGTTCTTTCAAATTGCCCTGTTCCTGCTTCATTAATTCTAAAATAGGTTGATAATTCCATGGGGCATTGAATACCTTTTGGGATGTAGCAAAAAGAGCCATCCGAAAATACAGCTGAATTTAATGCAGAAAAGAAATTATCTCTTACCGGAACTACTGTTCCTAAATATTTTTTCACAAGTTCAGGGTGTTCTTGTATAGCTTCAGACATAGAGCAAAATATGATCCCTTTTTCAGCAAGAGTTTGTTTAAACGATGTGGCTACTGAAACAGAATCCATTACAATATCTACTGCTACATTTGCAAGCTTCTTTTGCTCGTCAATAGAAATTCCAAGTTTATCAAATGTTTTTTTCATTTCAGGATCTAAATCATCTAAACTATCTAAAACGGGCTTTTGTTTAGGAGCAGAATAATATATTATATCTTGATAGTTTGGCTTTTTATACGATATGTTAGCCCAATTAGGCTCTTTCATCTTCACCCACTCTTTATAGGCATTTAATCTATATTCAAGCATCCAATCAGGCTCATTTTTTTTTGATGAAATTATACGTATTACATTTTCAGACAAGCCTTTTGGGATAGTATCTGAATCAATTTTTGTTGTAAATCCATATTTATATTCTTTAGAGGTTACTTCCTCTAATAATTCTTCTTCAGTAAAATCTTTTTTTTCACTCATGAAACATAATTTTATAACGAAAAACTTTCTCCACAACCACAAGTTCTGTTGGCATTAGGGTTATTAAAAACAAACCCTTTCCCATTAAGCCCATCAGAATATTCAAGTATAGTCCCAGCTAAATACAACACGCTTTTTTTATTTATTAAAAGAGATATGCCGTTGTTTTTAATCAGGTCATCATCTTCATTTTTTATGCTATCAAATTCTAATTTATAACTTAACCCAGAGCAACCTCCACTTTCAACACCAACGCGCACATATTTTTTTTTATCCTTTTCCTGAAGCATCAAATTATTTAATCTTTCTTTGGCTTGATTTGTAATTTCTATCATAGTTAAAATTTAATAAACCTAAATAATGAATGCAAAAATACAAAATACTATCTTTGTGGGATGAAAGATTTTCAAGAAAAAAATATTCAAAAAACTCCTATTTCTGAATATGGGGAATTTAGGTTAATAGAGCACTTAACCAAAAACATAAAGATTTCTCACAAAGATACTGTAATTGGCGTTGGAGATGATGCTGCAGTTATTGATAATGGAAAAAAATATCGATTAATAAGTACAGATATGCTGGTTGAAGGAATTCATTTCGACCTCGCGTACACCCCTTTAAAACATTTAGGCTATAAATCTATAGCAGTTAATGTTTCTGATATGTGCGCAATGAATGGCGATGCAAAACAGGTAACTATTTCATTAGCTGTATCAAACAGATTTTCAGTTGAGGCATTAGAAGAGATTTATAAAGGAGCTAATTTAGCATGTGAAAAATATAATATAGATATAGTAGGCGGAGACACTACATCATCTACATCTGGCTTAATTATATCAGTTTCAATCTTTGGAGAAGTAGAAAAAAAACAAATAACTTATAGAAATGGAGCAAAAAAAAATGATTTAGTTGTTGCTACAGGTGATCTTGGGGCATCTTATTTGGGTTTACAATTGTTGAAAAGAGAAAAACAAATATTTCAAGAAAACCCAACAATTCAACCAGATTTAAGTGGTAACGATTATGTATTAGAACGACAATTAAAGCCGGAACCACCGGTTCAGTACATTAATATATTAAGGCAGTTAGAAATTTTACCAACCTCTATGATAGATATTTCAGATGGATTATCATCTGAGATTTTACACTTATCAAATTCATCAAATGTAGGAATATCAATATATGAAGATAAAATCCCTATCGATTATAAAGTCATGAATTTATCCGAAGAATTAAATTTAAATCCAATTTTTTGTGCCCTTAACGGAGGGGAAGACTACGAATTATTATTTACAATAAGACAAGCAGATTATGATAAAATAAAAAAAGATCCTGATTTCACAATTATTGGGCATGTGACTGATAAATCAGAAGGAAATAATTTTATAGACAAACAAAAAGTGGTACACACATTAAAAGCGCAAGGCTGGGTATCAATTTAATTGTATTGTGATAGCAGTCATGAATTCATGAGCATCTCAATTTCTTCTATTTCTATTGGAATGGTCTTCATTAAATCATCAGGATCATTTGTTGTAACTAAGATATCATTTTCTAAACGAACACCTATATTTTCTTCTAAGACATAAATGCCGGGCTCACACGTAAAAACCATTCCGGCTTGAATAGGAATGTCAAAGCTACCTACGTCGTGTACATCTAGCCCTAAAAAATGGGAAGTTCCATGCATAAAATATTTTTTATATAAAGGAGCTTTAGGGTCTTGCTTTTTAACATCATGCTTGTCCAATAATTTTAACTTTATAAGCTCAGCCTCCATAATTTTACCCACTTCTTTGTTATAATCTTTTAATAATGTACCTGGCCTCAACATTTTTGTCGCCTCCTTCATTACAAATAATACAGAGTTATATATTTTAGCTTGACGTTTTGTAAATCTTCCATTCACAGGAACTGTTCTTGTGAGATCTGAAGCATAGTTTGCATATTCAGCACCAAAGTCCATCAGTAATACATCCCCTTTTTGACACTTCTTATTGTTGTCAACATAATGCAATACACAAGAGTTTCTTCCGCTTCCTATAATTGGCTGATAGGCAAACCTTGAAGACCGAGAAGATATAAATTCATGTATTAATTCAGCTTCAATTTCATACTCCATTATACCAGGCTTGATTATTGGCAGAATCCTTCTAAAACCACCCTCTGTAATATTACATGCTGTTTGTATTAGGTCGATTTCAAGTTTAGATTTTATTGCTCGAAGTTTATGCATTAGAGGAGCAATTTCTTCAATTTGTTTATTGTGGTACCGATCATTAATTAATATTCTAAACCTATCATCTCTAGTTTGTACGCTTGAAGTTGCACGACTATGAATATTTTGGTTTAAGTATACAACATCAACTTTAGTTATTAGATCATCTAAAATTGTGTTTAAATCATCTAGCCAATAAATTTTTTTGATTCCAGAAGTATTTGTAGCCTCAACTTTTGTTAACTTTTCACCTTCCCAGATTGCAATATGCTCATTGGTTTCTTTTAAAAAAAGTATTTCTCTCATGCTTTGATCCTCATTTCCCGGAAATAAAAATAAAACACTTTCCTCTTGATCAATCCCGCTTAACCAAAATAAATCACTATTTTGAATAAAAGGCATCGTTCCATCAGAGTTTGTGGGCATAATGTCGTTAGAATTAAAAATAGCTAATGATCTATCCTTTAATAAATTATTTAGTAGACCTCTATTTTTAATAAATAAATTACAATCTATTCGTTTATATTTCATAAATTTTTTTAAATAAAAGTATTAATTTTATTTAGATCAACAACAAAAGCCTTGAGAAAATTATAAGTATTATTGTTACTATCTAGAATCAGTACAAATAGATTTTCAACAAATATATATTTAGTATTTTTGCATCAAATATGGCAAGATATTATTTTTATTATACTATTGGAAGGAAGGTATTAATGGCTCTGTCAGGCTTTTTTCTTATGATATTTTTATTACAACATTTAGCTATTAATTCACTGTCAGTAATAAGCCCAGACTTATTTAATCAAGCCTCCCATTTTATGGGAACTAATCCTTTAGTACAATTTATATTACAACCAATTTTAATTGGAGGTTTAGTTTTCCATTTAATTATGGGAATGGTGCTTGATTATCAAAACAGAAAATCAACAGAAACAAATTATTCTTATAACAAAAATGATAATTCAACATGGGTTAGTAGAAATATGATCATTACGGGTTTAATGATTCTTTTATTTATATGTTTACATTTTTATGATTTTTGGTTCCCAGAAATTAACACAAAATTTATTAAAGGAGATTGGACAGGAATGCATCACGGAGAGCTAAGATATTATGAAGAATTACAAATAAAGTTTACGGATTTATGGAGAGTAATTTTATATGTTTTATCATTTGTTTTTTTATCTCTCCACCTCCAACATGGCTTTCAATCTTCATTCCAATCGGTTGGGGTTAGAAATACAACTATTACCCCTAAACTAAAAAAAATCAGTTTATTATATGCTGTTCTAGTTCCAGCCGGCTTTATTTTTATAGCCCTATATCATTATATTATACAACTAACTATATAAAAATGAGCAAAGCCAAAAAAAAATCAACTGAATTTAAGACTTCAAAAAAGTTAAACTCTAAAATACCAGCGGGTCCGATAGCTTCTAAATGGACTAAACATAAAAATGAAATCAAACTAGTAAACCCTGCTAATAAAAGAAATATTGATATTATAGTAGTAGGAACTGGACTTGCTGGCGGTTCAGCATCTGCCTCTTTAGCAGAGCTTGGCTATAATGTTAAGTCTTTTTGTTATCAAGATTCTCCTAGAAGAGCACATTCAATAGCCGCTCAAGGAGGGATAAATGCAGCTAAAAATTATCAAAATGATGGTGATTCTATTTATCGACTTTTTTATGATACAGTTAAAGGTGGAGATTATAGATCTAGAGAAGGAAATGTTTATAGGTTAGCAGAAGTATCAGGAAATATAATTGACCAATGCGTTGCTCAGGGAGTTCCTTTTGCAAGAGAGTATGGAGGACTGCTAGATAACAGATCATTTGGAGGAGTTTTAGTTTCAAGAACATTTTATGCGAAAGGTCAAACAGGTCAACAATTATTGTTAGGCGCATATTCTGCGATGAACAGGCAGATAGCTAAAGGTAAGATACAAATGTTTAACAGACACGAAATGTTAGATCTAGTTATTGTTGATGGGAAAGCAAGAGGAATAATAGCTAGAAATCTTGAAACCGGAGAAATTCAAAAACATTCAGCCCATGCTGTTGTTATTGCTTCCGGAGGATATGGAAACGTGTTTTATTTATCAACGAATGCTATGGGTTCTAATGTAACTGCTTCATGGAAAATACATAAAAAAGGAGCTTTTTTTGCTAACCCTTGTTTTACACAAATACATCCAACATGTATTCCTAGAAGCGGAGACCATCAATCAAAATTAACATTAATGTCTGAGTCATTAAGAAATGATGGAAGGATATGGGTTCCAAAAAATCTGGAAGATGTAAAAAAAATAAGGAAAGGAATTGTGAAGCCTACAGATATTATTGAAGAGGATAGAGACTATTACTTAGAAAGAAGATACCCAGCGTTTGGAAATTTAGTTCCCAGAGATGTTGCGTCAAGAGCTGCAAAAGAAAGAATAGACGCTGGTTTTGGAGTTAATAAAACAGGAGAAGCAGTTTATTTAGACTATTCATCTGCAATAAAAAGATATGGAGAGGAAAAGGCGTTGATTTTAGGAATTAAAAACCCCGATGAAAAAGAAATAATTAAGCTCGGGGAAGAAGTTGTAGAGGCTAAATATGGAAATCTTTTTCAGATGTACGAAAAGATAGTTGATGAGAATCCGTATAAAACACCAATGATGATATATCCTGCAGTTCATTATACAATGGGAGGGGTATGGGTAGATTATAATTTAATGACAACAATTCCAGGCTGTTACTGTATTGGAGAAGCAAATTTTTCAGATCATGGAGCAAATAGATTGGGCGCGTCTGCTTTAATGCAGGGTTTGGCAGACGGATATTTTGTACTACCATATACTATAGGAGATTATTTAGCAGAAGAAATAAGAACAGGGCCAATATCAACAGAATCACCTGAATTTAACAATGCTCAAAAATCTGTTGAAGAGAAGCTAGAAAAATTAATTAATATTAAAGGAACAAAGTCAGCAGATTATTTTCATATAAATTTAGGAAAAATAATGTGGGAGTATGTAGGAATGTCAAGAAATGAAAAAGGATTGAAGATAGCAATAGATAAAATTAAAAAACTAAGACAATCTTTTTGGAAAGAATTATTTATACCTGGCGATTTAACTGAAATGAATAAAGAGTTAGAAAAAGCATCTAGAGTATTAGATTTTTTAGAGCTAGGAGAATTATTTGCAATAGATGCTCTTGAAAGAAATGAAAGTTGTGGCGGTCACTATAGAGAAGAGTCTGTAGAAAAAGACGGGCCACAAAAGGGTGAGGCTAAAAGAGATGATAACAATTTTTCATATGTTTCTGCATGGGAATATACTGGAGATCCTTCAACTGCTATATTACATAAGGAAAAATTAGAATTTAAAGAAGTAGAATTAAAACAAAGGAGCTATAAATAATTTAATTATGGATTTAACCCTAAAAGTTTGGCGTCAAAAAAATAGAAAATCAAAAGGTAAAATGGAGACATATCACGTTAAAGATATTTCCAAGGACTCTTCTTTTTTAGAGATGTTGGATCTATTAAATAATGATTTATTAGAAGAGGGAAAGGAGCCAGTAGCATTTGACCATGACTGTAGAGAGGGGATTTGTGGTATGTGTTCTTTATATATAAATGGAAAAGCCCATGGTCCAGACAAAAGAGTTACAACATGTCAACTTCATATGAGAAAATTCAAAGATGGAGATACAATTTACATTGAACCATGGAGAGCAAAAGCTTTACCTATTATAAAAGATTTAGTGGTTGACAGAAGCGCTTTTGACCGTATTCAACAAGCTGGAGGATATATATCAGTTAATACATCTGGAAACACTCAGGATGCAAACTTAACACCGATACCTAAGCAAGATGCAGATTTAGCATTTGATGCAGCAACATGTATCGGGTGCGCGGCGTGTGTAGCCACTTGTAAAAATTCTTCAGCAATGCTTTTTGTTTCAGCAAAAGTTTCACAATATGCTATGCTTCCTCAAGGAAGGGTGGAAGCTAATCAGCGAGTTTTAAATATGGTAAAACAAATGGATAAAGAAGGATTTGGAAACTGTAGTAACACAGGCGCGTGCGAAGTAGAGTGTCCTAAGGGAATTTCTTTAGAAAATATTGCAAGAATGAACAGGGAATATTTATCAGCAGTACTTACAAATAAAAAATAATTTAATTTATTTTTTAATAAAATGAAAAAAAAAGAGTTATCTATAAATCTTTTACAAACCTCACTTTTTTGGAAAAATAAAGATAAAAATTTACAAAATTTCACACAATTAATTCAAAAGGATTCACAAACAGACATTGTTTTATTACCAGAGATGTTCAACACTTCTTTTTGTCCAGAATATAATAGTTTGGCAGAAAGCATGGAAGGAGAAACAATAATGTGGATGAAAAAGATAGCTAAAAATAATAAAATAGCTATTGCAGGAACCCTTATGATTAAAGAAGATAATAAAATATATAATCGTCTGGTTTGGGTACATAAAAATGGAAATATTTCTACATATGATAAGTATCATTTATTTTCTTTAATCAACGAACAAAAATTTATTGAAAAAGGAGAAAAAAAAATTATTCTAGATGAAGCAGGATGGAAAATATGCCCTATGATTTGTTATGATTTACGTTTCCCCGTATTTTCTAGAAACCAAGAAGATTACGATATGTTAATATACCTTGCTAATTGGCCAATAAAAAGAATAGAAGCATGGAACACATTACTTAAAGCAAGATCTATAGAAAACCAATGTTATACTATAGGTGTTAATAGAATTGGTGAAGATGGAAATGGAATCACTTTTAATGGTAATTCTTGTGCATTTGATGCTTTTGGAAATAAAATTGAAATTGTTTTAAAATCTAAGGAGGTATTAAAAGTTACCTTAAGTTATGACAAATTAGAACTAAATAGGAGGCAAATGAATTTTTTACAAGACAGAGATAAGTTTACTATTCTATAATATCCCAAATTAATTCTAAATCCCAATTTTCTCGTATATTAACATTTTCAGGAAAATAGATTATTTTTTCAGGCTGTCTTCTTTTTTTCCAACTACCATTTGTCCATAAATTATTTTTGTCTTCATCAAAAATGCACCGCAACCTATATTTACCACTATAGATATTGGAAATCAAGTATGGTTTTTCTGTAAAATAGGAGTTTTTTATAATTGTATCTGAACGAATGAGTTGAAATATATAGTTCGAATTTTGTTGCATTTCGATCTTTAAGCTAGAGTTAGTAGATTTAACTAGACTGTCAGATTTTAGTATAAATTTAGTTTGCACATTATTGGAATCATGTTCGCTGAAAGCATTTAAGATAATGTTAGAGTCACTGACAGCAGATACAGTTTTACTCTTGAAGCTAATTTTTTCATTTTGATTTAATTTTAGGTCTGAACCTGTAAGACTAACTAATTTATATCTTTGACTGTTTAAGTTTGGAAAAATAAAATAGCCATTTGCATCTGTTTTGGCCAAATAGCTAGGCTTTTTTTTAAATATTAAGCTATCATTTATCTGAGAATTATATAACATAACCCAAGAATTTTTTATAGCTTCTTTTGTATAAGATTCTCTTAATTTTCCATCAAGAATTAGAGAATCTATTTTTTCTGAATTACTGAAGGAATAGTTTAAGTTTCCCAAAACATTACCCTCATTATTATCTTTTATGCAATTATTTAAATGCATAAAATATGTTACTTGTTGACTTAAAGAATCTTTTAATGTAATGATTAATTGTTTTCCGTTAATTTTTTTTTCAATACTTTCTGAAATAGGTGGAGAAATATAAAAACTATCATCCCACTTATTGAGCGAAACATATTCGTTGAACTCAAACACAACGATAAATTTATTTTTATTTTTATTATATGAATAGACTTTTAATAATTCTGGCGCTTTTTTATCTCTTTCTCCACCACTTGGAGCAACAACTTGTGCGCAACCGTATAAAAGGAAAATAATAACAAAGTATAATTTGGTAAATTTTAAATGTAATAAACACATATTTTATCTTGATTAAACAACATAAAAGTATAATTTTCGTGTTTTTTACGCTTCACAGGAAGCACATTCTTTCTTTTGTTTAAACTGCTGTGCCGCATTCATACTATGTTGATAATAGAGAGATTTTAAACCAAGCTTCCATGCAGAAAGATATATTTTATTAATATCTTTTGTTGGCATGTTAGGATGTATCATAAGGTTGACGGATTGACCTTGATCAATATAATTTTGTCTATTAGCAGCTTGATAAATTATATCCATTTGATCTATTTCCGCATAGGTTTTAAACACATTTTTTTCTTCTTCAGATAAAAAGTCTAAGTGTTGTACTGAACCGTCTCTATCTCTAATACTATTCCAAACCTCAGGGGTATCTTTTTCTTTTTCTTTTAATAATTTAATTAAAAAAGGATTTTTGATTGTAGATTTTGTTTTCGCAATATCTTTCACGTAAATATTAGACCATATAGGCTCAATTCCTTGAGATACCTGACCAAGTATGAACGCGGAAGACGTAGTGGGAGCAATAGCATTTAAAGTGGTATTTCTTCTGCCAAAACCTTTTAAAATATCAGGCTCACCAAATCTTTCTGCTAGCTCTTCTGATGCTGCGTAAGATTTGATCTTTATAAATTTAAATATCTCGGTGTTAAGATTATAAGCTTCCTGACTATTAAAAGATAACATTTTAGATTGTAATAGTGAGTGCCAGCCTAGAACACCTAAACCTAAGGCTCTGTGATGTTTGGCAAAATTATATGCCCTTTTCATGAACAGGAAAGTTTGCTGATCATCAAGATCCGGAGAGTTTTTATAAACATCTAGTTTTTCAACAAATTCAGAAATAACAGCGTCCAAAAAAAATATCATAGTTTCAACTGCATCAGTATCTTTCCATTTTTCATAATGTAATACATTTAAAGAAGATAGACAGCAGACAAACGACCAATCTTCATTCGAAGGTAGCATAATTTCTGTGCATAAGTTACTAGCATTAATACTATGATTATTTTTTTTATAAACTTCAGGAGCACCATTGTTAGCATTGTCTTTAAAAAAGATATATGGATAACCAATTTCACCTCTTCTTTGTAAAACTTTTGCCCATATAGTTCGCTTTTCCACATCTCCATCGATCATTTCTTGCAACCATTTATTTGTTACTGAAACTCCATGTGTTAGTTCTTGAATCGGATTTCCTTCTGTCCCAATATCTAAGAACTCAGAAATGTCATCATGTTCGACCGGCAAATAAGGTGAGAATCGACCCCTGCGAACTGAACCTTGACTGACAACATCCACCATTGTTTCAAATAGCTGCATTATATGAACAGAACCGGATGCTTCGCCATTATTTTTAACACTTGCACCTCTATGCCTAATATTTCCAAAATAACCAGATGTTCCCCCGCCTAACTTTGACATCATTCCCACCTCTGATTGAGTGTATAAAATATTACCCATATCATCAGAAATATTAGAACCAAAACAACTAATCGGCAAGCCTCTTTTTTTACCAAAATTAGACCATACAGGAGATGATAAAGAATAAAAACCTTGCTCCATGTAGTTGTAAAATTTATTCGCAAAACCTTTTATATCTAAAATTTCCTCAGCCCTGTTCGCTATTTCACGTATGCGAGTTTCTGGCTTGACCCCTTCCTCCACATATCCAGCTGATAGAAAATTTCTACTATGTTCTGTTAGCCACTCAAATTCTTTTTTCTTTCTTTTATCGTTCTTTGCAGACTCTCTGGATTTCAGTAAATAGTCATAATTAGATGACGCATTTTCTCTTTTTAAATCTTTTTTTGTTTTTTGCATTTTAAAATAAGTCTTGAGCGGTTATACTTTGAGTTTTCTTGCTATAATTAATGGATCGTTTAACAAAAAAATCAACATGTTTAGTGCCAATAATTTCGTCATTAAACCATTCTGTTTCATTTAATAAAGATTGTTCTGTTTCAAACACCTTATTCACACCTATACTTTCTAATGACCTGTTGAAACGATCTTTAATAAATTCTTTAATTTGGTTCTTTGGTAGAAAATCTAATTCACCTTTTTCAAAAATCCAATCAATTATTGCGCTTTCAGCTTCAAAAGCAGTTTTACACAAATTTTGTACTTTATAATCATATTTAACATCAAACCATTGAGGATTTTCTTGCTTAATAATTTTAATTAAATCAATACCAAAATCACCGTGTATCTGCTCTTCTTTTGAGGTTGCCTCAACTACATTAGAAATTCCTTTTAGCATATTTTTATGTTTATTAAACGCCATAATTATTAAAAATTGAGAAAATAAAGATACGTGTTCAATAAATAAAGAAAAAAGTAATATAGACTCAGTATACTCTTTGTCGTTGTCACTTTTTGAACTAATTAGAGCTGCATCCAGATACCTAACCCTCTTCATTATAACAGGATTTTTTTTCAGATTTTTGAATTCGGTATTCAACCCTAAAATTTCCAAAAGATGTGAGTATGCATCTGTATGTCGCACTTCACTTTCTGCAAAAGTAGACCCTACAGCCCCAACCTCGGGCTTTGGTATTTTATGATATATGTCTCCCCAGAAACTTTTTACAGCAACTTCAATTTGGGAGATTGCTAACATTGCATTTTTAATAGCATTTCTTTCTATTTCTGATAAGTGTGTTTTGAAATCTTGAATATCACTGGTAAAATTAAATTCCGTATGAATCCAGTATGAATGTCTAATTGCAGGGACATATTCGTATAGTTCTGGGTACTCATACGGTTTTAAAGTCATTCTTCTTTCAAATATATTGCGTTCACGCCTTTTGGCTTGTATGTTTCTATATAGTATGTATGCTTTAGCAGCATCCAAAAATTCACTTTTCATTAACTCTTGTTCTACTAAATCTTGTATCTCCTCTACATTAGGCACATAGTTTGGTATTTCATTCTTTCTATTTATTAGAGTTTTAAAAACTTGCCCTGCTATTTTTTCAGCATCACTAATTTTACCTTGATTAACTGAAAGCATAGCTTTTAAAATAGCCTCTGTAATTTTGTTAAGATCAAAAGGCATTTTATCATGGGTTCTTTTAAAAATAGAATCAATATGCATAGTAAAACTTTTAAATTTTTTAAAAAAAACTAAATTACAATTAAACAAGATTTATAAATAATATAACTTAAATCTTTTTCAACAATTGCTTGCTAACAAACTACAAGTATATATTAGTAAAATCGGATTCCTCTTCTACAACGTTTATCCACCAGCCTTAAACAAAAGGGAACATTGATAAACAACACCGCAAATATTTAATTTAAAATTTAAAAGTCCAATTTTCATCATCAAAAAAAGCCAATTATTTATCAACTTTAATTGTTAAAAAAAAAAAGCACAGTGGAATAGCTGTTGTGTTTAAAAATTAGTATTAAGGAGTGTTAAAAGTCAGTTTTTTAGATACACTGAGCTGCCTTTCTAAGCTAAATTTTTTAATATACTATCAAACAATATTTTCCCGTCTAGATTTTTTAGGTGTTTGTCTGAAGCTCTTTCTGGGTGGGGCATCATTCCAAACACATTACGATCTTTATTACATATACCCGCAATATTTAATAATGATCCATTTGGATTAGCTGATTCTTTGACATTACCATTTTCATCACAATATTTAAATAGTATTTGATCATTTTGTATTAGATCATCAAGAGTTTTTTTGTCACAAAAATATCTTCCCTCTCCATGAGCAACAGGAATTTTAATTGAGTTTTTCTTGTAATCTTTTGTAATTAAAGAATCACCTGTAATTATTTTTAGAAAGACATTCTTACATATAAATTTATGCGAATTATTATGTAATAATGCCCCAGGTAACAATCCAGACTCAGTTAAAACCTGAAAGCCATTGCAAATACCCATAACGTAACCACCAGCATTAGCAAAACCGATGACTTCTTTCATAATAGGAGAAAACTTAGCAATTGCACCTGATCTAAGGTAATCTCCATAAGAAAAACCTCCAGGCAAAATAATAAAATCAACTTTTTGTAAATTAGTGTTTTTATGCCAGAGCCTTACAACCGTTTGATTTAATAATTTTTCTAATACGTATATAATATCCTCATCACAATTTGACCCAGGAAAAACAACAACTCCAAATTTCATATAACTCACTTTTTTGTATACAAACTTACACATTATAAGTTAATAACAAACCTATATAAAATTGAAGAACACAACAAAAGAAAAAATAACAAATTTGCTAAAAACCTTTTTTTTGTATATATAAAATAATTAGAGACAATAACACTTAAAGGTGTTATAAGGTAATATAAGTTTTCGTAATTATTATCAAATAAAAGAGTTAAGCATAAAATAAAATATAAAAATATTATAATAAAGGATTTTCTTGATTTAATACTCTTTTTATACAACCACCTATACAGTTCGAAAAAACCTAGTATAGAAATGAGAAGAATAGTAGTTAAATAAAACACCTTAAATATATGTAGCTTAAAAAAAGCTGGCAATTCAATAAATTGTATTTTAGGAAAAAGAGGGGTGTTAAATGGGATTTCGGTAATTAGAGATAAATAAAAATAAATAACATAAGGTATTAGCAGACCAATTACTGCAACTATAATTCCTCTAAACTTCAAATTACTGTAATTTATTCCTACTATAATTATCAGCAAGATTAAAAATGTAATACTTAAATTTAAGAATGATAAAACAGAGATGATTATAGACGCATTAAAATATTGAGATAATGGATATTCTTTTTGATAACTATCAAAAAGATAAAAAATAAAAAACAGCAAAAAAAAGGATATAAAAAAAGAACTTATATTATTAAGGAAAGGAGAACACATTATAAAGTAGGTTACACCTACAACTAGGTTATCTTTTTTTATTATACTTTTTTCATAGATTAAATTATTTAAGCCTAAAGAATGAAAAAAAATCACAACTAATCCAAAAATATAAACAAAATATGTAGGTAAATACTCATGTCTGAAGCATTCATTAAAAGAGTATTTTAAAAGAGGAATACTATAATGTATAATTGAAAATACAATAAACGAAATAATTATGGTAGGTTTCGGATTAATAAGATGTTTTAAAAACATATAAAAATAAATTTAATTAACTTTGCGTATTAATTAAAACAAAGTTATGAATAAGATTTGGAATGCTATTGCTGATTTTTTTGAACTAATATTTATAGGTGTAGAGTTTGCTGGTGATATAATGAATTATTTGTATATACTCATCATTTTTGTTTTTTTAGTTGTTTGGACTGTAATTATGCTAAAACATAAAAAAGAAAATTCAGAACACGCACCGTTATAAATCAAATCCAATGTCTTTTCTGAAGTACTTGTTTTCAAAAGAAATATTGTCAATACTACTATATGATATTTTTAAAGCTTCTTTGATGTCCTTTCCATATGATGTAACAGCCAACACTCTACCCCCATTTGTTAAAATATTTTCATCTTCTTTTTTCGTTCCTGCGTGAAAAATTAAACTGTTTTCGATTATTTCGAGACCATTAATTAGTTTGTCTTTCTCATATTTTTCTGGGTACCCATTAGAGGCAAGAATTATAGTTGCAGTTGCCTTGTTTTCTATTTCCAAATCTTTTTCACTAAAAGTACCATCTCCAATCCCTTTTAATAAATTTAGTAAATCAGATTTAATTCTAGGTATCACCACCTCTGTTTCAGGATCTCCCATTCGAACATTATATTCAATAACTTTAGGATCCCCTTTAACATTTATTAAACCAATAAAAATAAATCCTTGATATATTATATTTTCTTTTTGGATTCCCGCTATTGTAGGCTTAATAATTTCTCGTTCTACTTTTTCCATATAAAATCTATCTGCAAAAGGAACTGGTGATACCGCACCCATCCCACCTGTATTAAGCCCATTATCGCCTTCACCTATGCGCTTATAATCTTTTGCAGAAGGAAGGATTTTATATGAGTTTCCATCCGTTAAAACAAACACAGATAGTTCAACCCCCTCTAAAAATTCTTCAATAACAACAGTTTTTGAAGCATCACCAAATTTAGAATCAATCACCATATTTTTCAATTCTTTCTTAGCATCTTCTAAATTTTTAATAATCAAAACTCCTTTTCCCGCCGCTAAACCATCAGCTTTTAAAACATAGGGGGGATTAATAGATTCTAAAAATTTATAGCCTTCGTTTAAAGAATTTTTATCGAAAGAGTTATAATTTGCAGTAGGAATATTATACTTTTTCATAAATTCTTTTGCATATTTCTTACTTCCCTCAAGCTGCGCTCCCTCTTGAGAAGGGCCAATTATAGTAATGTTTTGTAATTTAATATCTCCTTTAAAAAAATTGTATATTCCATTTACAAGTGGCTCTTCTGGTCCTACAATAACTAAGTCAATTTGTTTATCTAAAGCAAAATCCTTAATACTTTTAAAATCGGATATATTTAGATTAATGTTTGTTCCTAATTTTTCAGTACCGGCATTTCCTGGAGCAATGAAAAGAGAGTTACAAAAACTACTCTGCGATATTTTCCAAGCAAATGTATGTTCTCTTCCGCCACTTCCTAATATTAATATGTTCATGAGTTATTTATTATGATTCCATTATTTTTAGTATTTCTTCATTTATTTCCATATTATGAAAAACTTGTTGCACGTCTTCGTTTTCTTCTAGCAAATCTAATAATTTCAATATTTTTTTTGCCTGATCAGCATTGATTTTTTTTGTGGTATTTGGAATTCTTTGTAATTCGGAGCGGATTATTTCTATATTCAGACTTTCTATTTTTAATTGCATATTATTAAAATCCTTGTAATCACAATAAATTACTAAATTATCTGTTTCAATTTCAAACTCTTCAAGCCCCCCATCAATCAACCCCATTTCTAGATCTTCTAAATTAATATTTATATTATTTTCAATTGTAAAAACTCCTTTTCTATCAAACATATATTCTAATGAGCCATTTGTTCCTAAAGCCCCATCACATTTATTAAAATAAGATCTTATATCAGCTACCGTTCTATTATTATTATTTGTGGCACAATCAATAAAAACGGCAATTCCATATGCCCCGTAACCCTCTAATGAAATCTCTTCATAATTTGCAGTTTCTTTGTCACTAGCTTTTTTAATAGCGCGTAAAACATTTTCTTTTGGCATATTTACAGATTTTGCATTTTGCATAACCTGCCTTAATCGAGCATTAGTATCTGGATCTCCCCCACCTTCTTTAACAGCGATTACTATATCTTTTCCAATTCTTGTAAATGCTTTTGACATTTTCGCCCATCTTTTCATTTTTCGGGCTTTTCTAAATTCAAAGGCTCTTCCCATAGTTATTTTTAATTATCTAATTGTAAAACTGAAAGAAAAGCCTTTTGTGGTATTTCAACATTCCCTACCTGCTTCATTCTTTTTTTTCCTTTTTTTTGTTTCTCTAATAATTTTCTTTTTCTTGTAATATCACCCCCATAACATTTAGCAGTAACATCTTTCCTTAACGCTTTGATTGTTTCTCTTGAAATAATTTTTGACCCAATAGCAGACTGGACAGCTATATCAAACTGTTGTCTAGGAATTAATTCTTTTAATTTAGAACAAAGTTTTTTCCCAAGAGTATATGAGTTTGATTTATGAACTAAAGCAGACAAAGCATCAACCGGAGAACCATTCAATAAAATATCTAATTTTGCTAAACTCGACTCCCTATATTCTAAAGGGTAATAATCAAATGAAGCATATCCTTTTGAAATAGATTTTAATTTGTCATAGAAATCAAATACTATTTCTCCAAGAGGCATCTCAAAAGTTAGCTCTACACGATCAGTTGTTAGATATATTTGATTTTTTAACTCACCTCTTTTTTCTATACATAGCGTCATAATCGCCCCAACGAATTCAGATTTAGTAATAATTTGTGCTCTAATAAATGGCTCTTCAACCTTTTCTAATATTGAAGGGTCAGGGTAGTCAGAAGGGTTATGAATTATAATATCTTCATTTTTTTTAGTCGTTGCTTTATATGACACATTGGGAACCGTTGTAATAACCATCATGTTAAACTCTCTCTCAAGTCGCTCCTGTATTATTTCCATATGTAGCATACCTAAAAAACCACATCTAAATCCAAATCCTAGAGCAACTGAAGATTCTGTTTCATATGTTAAGGAAGCGTCATTTAATTGGAGTTTTTCCATAGAATTCCGAAGCTCTTCGAAATCCTCTGTTTCAACAGGATAAATTCCTGCAAAAACCATAGGCTTAACTTCTTCAAATCCTTTTACAGCGCTTGTAGCAGGATTATTCACAGAAGTGATTGTATCTCCAACTTTTATTTCTCTAGCATCTTTTATTCCAGAAATAATATAACCTACTTCTCCCGCTACAAGTTCTTTTTTGGGATATTGTTTTAATCTTAATGCTCCAACTTCATCAGCGTGATATTTCATATTTGTCGCCATAAACTTTACTTCTTCGCCACTTCTTATTTTTCCATTAATTATTTTAAAATAAGCTTCTACTCCCCTAAAAGTATTATATACTGAATCAAAAATCATTGCCTGCAAAGGACTGTTAGGATCGCCATCAGGAGCAGGAATTTTATTGATAATTTCTGTAATTATATTTTCTACTCCAAATCCAGTTTTTGCGCTAGCATTAATGATTTCCTCTTCTGAACAGTCAATTAGATTTACAATCTGTTCCCTTACAACTTCGGGCTCAGCTGATGGCAAATCAATTTTATTTAGAACAGGTATTATTGTTAATTCGTGTTCAAGAGCCAAATACAAATTAGAAATGGTTTGCGCTTGAATTCCTTGTGCAGCATCTACTATTAACAGCGCGCCTTCACATGCGGCTATTGATCGAGAAACTTCATATGAAAAATCTACGTGGCCCGGGGTGTCGATTAAATTGAGTATATAATGTTCATTGTTGTAATGGTATTCCATTTGAATAGCATGACTTTTAATTGTAATGCCTCTTTCTTTTTCAAGCTCCATGTCATCGAGTAATTGATCTTGAGATTCTCTAGAATTTACCGCTCCTGTTAATTCTAGTAGCCTATCGGCTAATGTAGACTTCCCATGATCAATATGAGCGATTATACAAAAATTTCTAATGTTTTTCATATCTATTGCTAAAATACATTTTTCATTATAAACATAAAAGGTAATTTATTTTAGTTTGTGGTTTTTTCTACAAATATTATATTTACATCTTAATTGTTTTAAGTTATGTTAAAAGAAAATAAGCGCAATAAGCCACATGTTCATAAAAGAAGACATATTGCCAAGGCTATAACATGGAGGATAATAGGTACTCTTGACACATGGTTAATTAGTTGGTTTTTATTAAGATATTTAGGTGAATTAAATTTTTTTCAAATAGAGTTTTCTAATGATTTAAGTTCAAAGGCTGCAAGTTCAGCAACATTAATAGCTACTTTTGAATTAATTTCTAAAACATTTTTGTATTATTTTCATGAAAGAATTTGGTATTCATTAGCTTGGGTGTTTCCAAGACAAAGAGTAAGACATTTTATAAAAACTATTAGTTGGAGATTAGTAGGAGCAGTTGACACGATTCTTCTTGTATTTATAGTTTTTTATTTTCAATTTTCTAGTGTTAATGGGGCTGCTGAAGTGGCAATATCTATGTTTTCTATAGAAGTAATAACAAAAATGATTTTATATTATGCTCATGAAAGAGTATGGTTTATTTCAAATTATGGGGTAAAAAAATAAAACTATTCAAAATCAGTATTGTTTTCTGCTTCTTCATCAATTTCCCATTGATATTTTGTGTTTTCTGGCCCCTCTTTTTTAAAAAATAAAGCTATCAAAATTCCTGCAACCATGCCAGTAAGGTGACCTTCCCAAGAAACACCGTTGTTTATTGGAAGAATTCCCCATATCATAGAACCATATAAAAATATTATCAACATCGAAGCGGCAGTAAGGGAGTTATTTTTTTTAATCAAACCACTAATTAATAAAAATGATGCAAGAGCATAGATTATGCCACTTGCACCAATATGGTAGACGGGCCTTCCAATAATCCAGAGCCAGAATCCAGAAACAAAGTATAACCAAAAAAAAATTTTAATTGCAATTTTTTTATAAAAATAACATAACAACCCTCCAAGAACAATTATTGGATATGTATTGTTCAATAGGTGGGCTATATCTTTATGTATAATTGGAGAAAAAATAATTCCTCTTAAGGATGATATCTTTTGAGGAAAAATACCAAGATTAATAAATGAAACAGATAGACCAAATTCTAATATTTTAACGCTCCAAATTATTAACAAAAATGATAAGGGAAGCCTAAGGTTATCTATTAAAATTTTAGAATTCATTTTCTTTAAAATATTGAATAAAGTTATAGTTTTATTTAGATAATGATCTATAAATTTTTTATTTTTACTTATAATATGAAGGAAGAAAAAAAATTATTTTTATTAGATGCATATGCTTTAATATATAGAGCCTATTTTGCCTTTATAAAAAATCCAAGAATTAATTCAAAAGGTGTTAATACATCAGCTGTTTTTGGATTTACTAATTCATTACTTGAAGTAATTAAAAAACAGAAACCAACACATTTAGCCGTAGTTTTTGATACTAAGGAACCAACAGATCGTCACATTCAATATCCTGAATACAAGGCAAATAGAGAGGAAATGCCTGATGGATTACGAGAGGCGCTACCATACATTGATAAGCTTTTAGAGGCATTTAATATTCCAAAATTATTTAAAGCTGGATTTGAAGCAGATGACATAATAGGAACTATTGCTAAGCGTGCAGAAAAAACAGGATATCAGGTTTATATGATGACTCCGGACAAAGATTTTGCTCAACTGGTTTCTAAAAATATTTTTATTTATAGACCAGCATCTAAGTGGCAGCCAACATCTATTTTAGGAGAAAAAGAGGTGTTAGAAAAGTTTAAGATTAAAAAAATTGAACAAGTAATAGATTTTTTAGCGATGATGGGAGATTCAGCAGATAATATTCCAGGTATTAATGGAGTAGGCGAGAAGACTGCACAAAAATATCTGCAAAAATATGATTCTATTGAGGGTCTTTTTGCTAATACAAATAAATTAAAAGGAAAAATTAAAGAAAAGGTAGAAAGCTCAAAAGAGATCGGTTTACTCTCAAAAAAATTAGTCACAATAATAACAGATGTACCTATAGATATAGATTTTTCATCAATGTTATTAAAAGGTATCGACGAGGAAAAAGTTAGAAAATTATTTTCAGAATTAGAATTTAGAAATATTTTACAAAGAGTTTTTTCAAGCACAAAACAACCTGAAAAGAAAGAAAATATTAAAGAGGTTGTTAAAAAAGAATCAAATAGTAATCCCCAAATGAGATTGTTTTTTAAAGAAAAAAAGACAGCTTATAAAAAACAAGAATTAATTTTTAAAACTATCGACTCCAAAGAAGTTTTTTCTCAGGTATTTTCAAGAGCAGAAAAAGAAAGCCAGGTGGCATTTGATATTCTTTGTACTGAAGATCAAAATACTTTTTCTGCAATTGCCTTTACCTTAAAAGATAATGTAACGTATTATTTAGAGAACAGTAGCGACAATCTTCAAATGGCAAAATTGATTTTTGAACATCAGAAAATCAAAAAAATAGGATTTAATCTTAAAGCATCAATAAAGATTCTTAGAGGTTTTGATGTTTATTTAAGGGGCGGATTGTTTGATGTGCAGATCGCACATTATTTATTAAAACCAGAACAGAGGCATGAATTAGATATAATGTCAGAAAATTATTTAGATAAAGAATTACCTAATTTAAATAAAATTTCTGAAAATAGATTGTCTGATAAAGATATATTTAAAAAAGAATTTCAAATATTAACAACTCAAAGATCAGCAGTTATTTATAAACTTTCGTCGCTTTTTTATGAAAAAATGAAAGAAAATAAGATAGAGGAATTATTCAAGAATATAGAAATGCCATTGATTTACACATTATCCGAAATGGAGCTGCAAGGAATCAATTTAGATAAAGAAATGTTAAAAAAATATAGCAAGCAATTATATTTAGAAGAAAGCAACCTAGAAAACGAAATTTATAATTTGTCAGAAGAAGAATTTAATATTGGTTCTCCAAAGCAATTAGGAGTTGTTTTATTTGATAAATTGAAATTATCTAGCAAACCTAAAAAAACAAAAACAGGACAATATTCAACTTCTGAAGAAACACTGAATCAAATAAAGGAATCCCATATTATTGTTTCAAAAATATTAGAGTACAGGGCAGTGAAAAAATTATTGTCTACATATGTGAATGCACTACCAGAATTGGTTAATAAAAAATCTAATAGGATACACACAACATTTAATCAAGCAGTTACATTAACAGGCAGGCTTTCATCTAATAAACCGAACATTCAAAATATTCCCATACGTACTGAGCGAGGAATGAAAGTGCGCCAAGCATTCATTCCGAGCAACAGTAATTATAAGATACTTGCTGCTGATTATTCTCAAATTGAGTTGAGAATTATGGCAGCATTAAGTAACGATAAGGGAATGATAAATGCATTTAGACAAGGGTTAGATATACATACATCGACAGCAGCAAAAGTATATAAAGTTGATATTGATAATGTAGATAGATTAATGCGCTCGAATGCTAAGGCTGTAAATTTTGGTATTATATATGGAATTTCTGCATTTGGTTTGTCACAAAATATAGGTATTTCTCGTACTGAAGCAAAAAAAATTATTGATCAATACTTTGAAGAGTTTCCTAATATAAAAAAATATATGGAGCTTTTAGTAAGCCAGGCTAGAGAAAATGAATATGTAGAAACTATAATGGGAAGAAAGCGATATTTAAAAGATATTAATTCTAGAAACGCAGTAATAAGATCTGTAGCCGAAAGAAACGCAATAAACACCCCAATACAAGGTTCTGCAGCGGATATAATTAAGAAAGCTATGATTGAAATTAATGCAGAGATTTATAATAGAAAAATGAAATCAAAAATGTTATTACAAGTTCACGACGAGTTAGTTTTTGATATGTATATACAAGAGAGAACACAATTAATACAGATTGTTAAATCTAAAATGGAAAACACAATAAAGCTCGATGTTCCTTTAATTGTAGATATAGGAGAAGGTAAAAACTGGCTAGAAGCTCATTAATCTGTTTATTATTTTTTCTTATTTATAAATAACAAATACAATACCACCAAAGCAATAACACCAATAAAAGATGCGCCAGCATCTTGTATATTTCCTACAGGATCCCAGCCTAATATTTTTTCATCTATTAGTAATTGTATTATAACACCTAAGCATAAAAAATTTAAACCCCAAGATATTCCTTCTCTTATAATTTTTTTAAGTGTAGAAAATAATTCTTTCATAGTTGTTTTGGTTTAGATTTCAAATGTAATAAAATAAAATAGCCCCGCTTTATGGCAGGGCTATTTTATTATAATCCATTTAAGGATTTTTACTTAGCAGTTAATAGAGAGAATAATACACATAATCCACCTAATCCAGCGAATCCAGCCCCTCCAAGACCATTAATTACTGCCATCACATTGTCAATAACAGTCATTCCAAACATAGCTCCTCCTCCGAAAAGGATTTCTACTGCAACACCAAGACCTAAAACAGTCATAATTAATCCTGTTAAGCCTTTAAAAAAGCCATTGAAATACTTAAATACATTGTCCATAATAAAAAAATAATTTGGTTAATACTGTGACAAACTTAGGACATATTACCTTTTTGATTATTATTTTTATTAAAAAATCTTCAAACTCAACATTTTTCACATCTCTAACTTAAAGACCATAAAATAATCTTATTAAAGCATTAAAAATCAAACACTTAGTTTAATTAAAACACATTTTTTTAGAGGAAAAAATTTAGGTTTTTTCACATCAAAATGTTAAAAATTACGAAAGCACGTAAGTTGTTGAAAATCAAACTATAAGATCGAAAATCTGTTAAATTCCGGGTTTAAAATGTTAAATTTAACAATAAATTTAATTTTAAATATAATTATGCTATTACACACTTTTTTAAATACTAAACTAATAAGCTTAAAGACCTATCAAGGTCCTCAATTAAATCTTCAATATCTTCAATACCTACGCTTAATCGAATTAAGGAATCTACAACACCTGTTTTTTCTCGTTCATTTTTAGGAATAGCAGCATGTGTCATGGATGCTGGATGCCCACATAAAGACTCTACACCACCTAAGCTTTCAGCTAATGTAAAATACTTTGTGTTTTCAACAACTTTTTTAGCATCTTCCAAATTATTCCCTTTAAGATCAAAAGAAACCATACCTCCAAAACCATGCATTTGTTTTTTAGCTATATCATGATTTTTATGAGATTTTAAACCAGGCCAATAGACTCCCTCTACTTTTGGGTGATTAATTAAAAAACCAGCTATTTTTTCTCCATTTTGACAATGCCTTTCCATTCTAATATGTAATGTTTTAATTCCTCTTAAAACTAGAAAACTGTCCATAGGCCCTGGTATAGCACCACATGAATTTTGAATAAAAAATAATTTTTCAGCAATCTCTTCACTATTACAAATCAAGGCTCCCATAACCACATCAGAATGCCCACCCATGTATTTAGTTAAAGAGTGCATAACTATATCCGCACCTAATTCAAGAGGTTTTTGAATATAAGGTGTAGCAAATGTATTATCGACTACCAAAGTAAGATTATGTTTTTTAGAAATAGTTGCTAGCATTTCAATATCAATAATATTTAGCATGGGATTAGTAGGGGTTTCTGCCCAAATTAATTTTGTATTTTCGTTAATGTAATTATCGATATTTGATAAGTTTTCCATTCCTACAAAATGAAATTTTACTCCATAATTTTCAAATATTTTAGTAAAAAGCCGATATGTACCCCCATATAAATCATTTGTTGAAATTACTTCATTACCTGGTTTTAATAATTTGATAACAGCATCAATTGCTGCTAAACCACTACCAAAACACAGTCCATACTTACCATTTTCTAAAGCCGCAATATTATCTTCCAGTACTTTTCTAGTTGGATTTCCAGTTCTAGAATATTCAAAGCCAGAATGTTGACCTGGTGAGCTTTGCACGTATGTTGAAGTTTGGTAAACAGGAGTCATAATCGCCCCAGTTGTGGGATCTGGTTTTTGACCAGCATGTATAGTTTTTGTTCCGAATTTCATTATGTTTGATTTTAATTTTTACAAAAATATATATATTGAATAAAAATCTTATTTCACATGCTGCACTTTTTTTCTCAAATTTTATTTATGCGCTAAATTATACCATTGCAAAAGATGTAATGCCGAACTACATCAAGCCTTCTGGTTTTATATTTTTAAGAGTAACAGGAGCTGTAATTTTATTTTCTCTGATATATTTTTTATTAATAAAAGAAAAAGTAGAAAAACAAGATTATGTTAAATTATTTATTTGCGCATTATTTGGTGTAGCTATAAATCAGTTATTATTTTTTCAAGGGTTAAATTTATCAACACCAATAAATGCAGCAATAATAATGACAACCAATCCAGTACTTGTACTTATTATTTCTTTTATTATTATAAATGAACCACTAACTGTAAGAAAAGTATTGGGCATTTTTTTGGGTATTATAGGCGCACTTTTTTTAATATCAGGTACGGGAGAAATATCTATAAATAATCAGACAAAAATAGGAAATATATTTATTTTTATTAATGCTACAAGTTATGCTATTTATCTTGTTTTAGTAAAGCCATTAATGCAAAAATACCAGCCGATAACTGTTATGTTTTATGTGTTTTTATTTGGACTTGTATTAGTTACCCCTTTTGGTTATAGACAATTGTTAGAAGTAAATTGGTTAGAAATACCTAGTTATATCTTTTTTGAAATTATTTTTGTTGTTATTTTTACTACATTTATTGCGTATTTATTAAATTCAGTTGCTTTAAAAAATTTAAATCCTTCTGTTGTGAGTACTTATATTTATTTACAGCCAATAATAGCTTCAGTATTTGCTATATATATGCAGAAAGACAGTTTTAGTATTTTGAAAATGACAGCAATAATCTTTATTTTTATAGGGGTCTATTTAGTTAGTACAAGAAAAAATTTTAAGACTAAGCAGAAACTTTTCTAAATTTGCTAAAAACTTACTTTTATGACATACTCTATGACCGGTTACGGAAAATCTTCCCTAAATTTAGAAAACGCTAATTTTATCATAGAATTAAAGTCACTTAATTCTAAACATATTGATATTAATATTAAAATACCAAATTTGTACAGAGATAAGGAAGTTAGTATTAGAAATTTACTTTCAAAAAAACTGCAAAGAGGAAAAATCGAACTTTCTATATGGAAAGAAACCTCACAGATACAGCCAAATTATAATTTAAACAAAAAATTAATAAAACATTATCATCAACAAATTGTTAGCTTAAAAAAATATTTAGGATTACGTTGGAACTTATTTACTTTGACTCCATTTACAACTAAATCTACGGATATATTACCAACATTATTAAAAATGCCGGATATATTAAAAAAGATAGATACGAAACCAAATGAACATGAGTGGGGAGAGATTTATGACAATATAAATATTGCAATTGAAGAGTTATTGCAATTTCGTTTAGATGAGGGAAAAAAATTAGCAAATGATATAATCTCAAGAATATCTAAAATAAAAGAGCTTTTAAAAGAAATAACCCCATATGAAAAAGAAAGAATACAAAAGGTTAAAGATAGATTGCATCAAAAGCTTTCAGATTTAAGTAATCAACAAATAGATAATATTAGGTTTGAGCAAGAAATTATATATTATTTAGAAAAGCAAGATATAACAGAAGAAAAGGTAAGATTAAGCTCACACCTAAGTTATTTTTTAGAAACGATAAATTTAAAGACACCCAACGGAAAAAAATTAGGATTTATAACTCAAGAAATAGGCCGCGAGATTAATACTATTGGATCTAAATCTTCTGATTTTGAAATGCAAAAAATTGTTGTTCAAATGAAAGATGAATTAGAAAAAATCAAAGAACAAATATTAAATATCCTATAATGAATAAAATTATTGTTATATCAGCACCCTCAGGAGCAGGAAAAACAACCATTGTACATTATTTAATAGATCAAATCCCAGATTTGGAATTTTCAATTTCTGCTACAAGTAGACAAAGAAGAGAAAATGAAAAAGAAGCAAAAGACTATTACTTCTTTACAACTAATGAGTTTAAAACTAAAATTAATGAAAAGGCTTTTTTAGAATGGGAGGAGGTATATAAAAACCAATTTTATGGAACATTAAAATTAGAAATAGATAGAATATGGAAAAATAATAAAATAGCAATAGTAGATGTAGATGTAATAGGAGGATTAAATATTAAAGATTTTTATTTGGATAAATGTTTGTCTATCTTTATTATGCCACCATCTATGGAAGTATTAAAAAAGAGGTTGATTAAAAGAAATTCTGAATCAGAAAACAGTATTCAGATAAGATTAGATAAAGCCCAAAAAGAAATATCAAGAAATAAAGATTTTGATGCGAGGATTATAAATGAAAACTTAGAATTAGCTTGTAGAAAAGCAAAAGATATAGTAACAAAATTTATAAGTCGATAAATTATGAAAGTAGGATTATTTTTCGGATCATTTAACCCGTTCCATATAGGTCATAAAGTAATTTCTTCGTATTTAGTAGAATTTTCAGATTTAGATAAAATAGTATTTGTTATTTCTCCTCAAAACCCATTTAAAAACAAAAAAAGCTTACTAGATCAAAATCATAGGTTGCAAATTATTTTGTCCGAGATACAAGATAATATAAAATTAGGATATTCCGATGTTGAATTTTACCTACCTCAACCTTCTTACACTATAGACACTTTAATATATTTGCAAGAAAAAAACCCACAAAACGAATATTCAATTATTATGGGAGCGGATAATTTGGAAAATTTTCATAAGTGGAAAAATTATGAACAAATCTTAGCTAATTTTTCTATTTATGTATACCCAAGGGAAGGCTTTAAAGCAGAAGGTTTTCATAAAAATATACATTTAATTTCTGAAGTTCCTAAAATGGATATTTCGGCTTCATTTATAAGAAAATCCATTAAAAAAGGAAAAGATGTATCATATTTAATTCCTGAAAAGGCTTGGAAATATATTGATGAAATGAATTTTTACAAATGATAAATTATTTAAAATATTTAATTCTATTTTTTTTAGTAATTAATTTAAATAGTAGTTATTCAAAAAATAAAATCCAGTTAGTTTTTAATTTAATTCAGCAAGATTTATTAGATGAAAACATAGAAACACAAAATTATATTGGATGGTGGATTTACGGAGAGGGACAACATTTGTTTAAGGATGAAAAATCACTTCAAGAGTGGGATTTAGAATTTTTAAATGAAGATATGAAGGAGTTAGAAACATTATATTTAGCAGTTTGTGAAATGGAATATTTTCCCATGGAATTTCAAATAACAGGGTATCTTCGAAAAACAAATAATTCTGAAAAAAAAACATTAATAGCTCAAAGCTTTAAGATACTTTATATACAGGGGTGTGGAGAACAGTAAATCATTCTTTGTAAAGTAATTCTAATAGTGTTTGACCAACGGCCTTTAAAGTTTCTTTATTAATATTATTCATATCATCTCCATGAGTATGCCAGTGTTTGTTAAAATTATGCTCAGTGGTTGGATCATGCTCAATAATATCGATAGTTGGAATTCCAGTAAGCGTGTTAACATAATAATGATCATCCATGATTTGCGGGCTTTTCTGATATACAAAATGCTTTCCATAACCTAGATTATGACCAATTTTCCAAACTTTATTTATTATGTTTGGCGCAAAATAGGCTGAAAGTTCTTCATGATAAAAGGTGGCATCTTTAGCCCCAACCATATCTAATAAAATCCCATATTTAGCATAGTAATTTATTTTGTGTGGATTTTCCCCCCAGTATTGAGAGCCCAAACACCATGAATTTTTCATTAGAGGATATTTAGAGTTTTCAGGTTGCCCGTAATCTTCAGCATCAAATAGTATTATATCTATTCCAATGCTTGGGCTATTACGGCTAATATTTCTTGCTAGTTCAATTAATACTCCCACACCGCTTCCCCCATCATTTGCTCCTAAAATAGGTTTATCCATATTATTAATATCATGATCAGCTATGTGTCGAGAGTCCCAATGAGCAAACAGAGCAACTCTGTTATTTTTTTCTGGAGAGAAAGAAGCAATAATATTTTTTAAAGTATGTTTTTTCCCATCATATGTTGTTGTTGGCGCTTCTTGTACTATTACATGAGAGGTGTATTCTAAAATTTTTTTTTCTAACCATTTTGCACAGTTTGCCCACGCTTTTGAAGATATAACTCTTGGCCCAAAATCTACTTGTTTTTGTATGTATTGATATGCAGAATCAGAATTAAATTCAGGCACAGCAATTTTTTCTTTTTGTAATTTTTGTACTAATGGTTCTTTTTTAGAATCAGCAATACAAGCGCAAAAGAAACAAAATATTAAAATTATGTATATTTTTAGCTTTCGACTATTTAACTTTCCAAGTAGTTCCTTCTCTTTCATCTTTTATCTCAATATTTAATTTATTTAATTCTTCTCTTATATAATCCGCTGTTTTATAATCCTGCTTCTTTTTTGCTAATTTTCTTAGATTTAACATGATTTCCATAATTTCATTTGTAAATTCTAATGGATTATTTGTATTTATCCTTTTAAACCCTAAAATTTTATTTATAAATAAATTTAGTAGCGATTCTAAATTGATTATATCTTTTTCTGTCAATTGTCCTGTTCCTTTTACAGCTGAGTTAATAACTTTAACAGCATCAAATAAATTAGCAATTAGAGTAGGAGTATTAAAATCGTCATTCATCGCGGCATAACAATTCTCCCTAAACTTATTTACGTCAAAACTTGAATTCTTAGAGGGGCTTATTTTTTTAAGATTTGTGGAGGCAGACATTAATTTTTCTAGGCCCTTTTCTGCAGCCTGTAAGGCTTCATTGCTAAAGTCTATGGTCCCCCTATAGTGAGCTTGTAAAATAAAAAAACGAATTGTCATAGGAGAAAAAGCTTGCTTTAATTTTTTATGGTTGCCAGTAAAAAATTCATTTAATGTAATAAAGTTTCCTAAAGATTTCCCCATTTTTTTCCCTTCAATAGTAATCATATTATTATGCATCCAATAATTAGCGGGATCACAATTATTACATGCATTGCTTTGAGTTATTTCTGCTTCATGATGAGGGAAAACTAAGTCCATTCCACCACCATGAATATCAAATTTCTTACCCAGATATTTTTCGCTCATTGCAGAACATTCCATGTGCCATCCAGGAAACCCTTCTCCCCAAGGAGAAGACCACCTCATGATGTGCTCTTTTCCAGCTTTTTTCCAAATCGCAAAATCAACTGAATTTTTCTTTTCTGATTGACTATCTAATTCTCGAGTACCCTCTAGCGTGTTTTCTAAATTCCTGCCAGATAAAATACCGTAATCATATTTTTTGTTATATTTTTTTACATCTAAATAAACAGAACCATTTATTTCGTAGGCATAACCATTTTTTAATATTTTTTTCACCATTTCTATTTGCTCAATAATATGCCCAGTTGCCCTCGGCTCTATTGAAGGAGGTAGGCAATTGAGGGCATCTATAGCCTTATGGTAACTAAGAGTATAGAACTGAACCACTTCCATTGGTTCTAATTGTTCTATCCTTGCTTTTTTAGTTATTTTGTCTTCACCATCATCAGAGTCATTTTCTAGATGTCCCGCATCTGTAATATTTCGTACATATCTTACTTTATAATCTAGATGTTTTAAATATCTAAAAACAATATCAAAAGTAATTGCTGGCCTTGCATGCCCTAAATGAGGGTCTCCATAAACAGTTGGGCCACAAACATACATACCAACATGACGTTTTGTGATAGATTTAAACACTTCCTTTTTTTTTGTAAGAGTATTGTATATTTTTATTTCTTGCTGCATATTGCTGAAACTTTATATTTTTTTTTTCAAGTTTTTAATCATATCAAGACAGAGCGCTTCCAATTTGTATTTTGGCATCCATCCCCAATCTTTTTTTGCATGGGCATCATTTATAGATTCAGGCCAGGAATCGGCTATTTCTTGTCGGAAATCTGTTTTGTAAGAAATTTGAAATTCAGATATGTGACGCTGAATTTCATTGGCAAGTTCTTGAGGGGAAAAACTAACTCCAGACATATTATAAGAAGATCTAATTTTTATTTTTTTACTTGGGGCTTCCATTAATTGGATTGTACCATTTATAGCATCTGGCATATACATCATAGGCAATATAGTTTTTTCAGAAAGGAAGCTTTGATATTTTTTCTTTTTTATTGCATCATGAAATATATTTACCGCATAATCTGTAGTTCCACCACCAGCTTTAGAATTCCAACCAATTAGCCCGGGATACCTCACAGATCGTATATCAACTCCAAATTTTTCATAGTAATACTCATTCCATCTTTCACCGGCCAGCTTACTTATTCCGTAAACTGTATTTGGCTCCATTATTGTATGTTGAGGAGTATATTTTTTCGGAGTTGTCCTACCAAAAACAGCAATTGATGATGGCCAAAATATTTTTTTTATAATTTTTTCTTTTGCTAAATCTAATACATGTGAATGGGAACGCATATTTAATCGCCATCCTAATTCTATATTTTTTTCCGCGTTAGCCGATAATAAAGCGGCTAATAAATAAACTTGTGTAACATTATATTTTTTTACAGTTTCAAATAATAATTTTTCATCCATAACATCTAATTGCACAAAAGGTCCAGCGCCAAGAATTTCTTCTTGCGGCAAACGTATATCTGATGCTATTACATTTGTTTCACCATAAATTTTTCTCAGAGACGTAACTAAATCACTGCCTATCTGACCTGAAGAACCAATAACTAAAACACGCTCACTCATAGATTTAAATATTTTACAAATATAATAGTTATATGATTAAGATTTTTTAATTATCAAAATTATGATTTCTTATCTTTGCAATCAATTTATAATTTATAAAGATGGACCCAAATTCTGGCAAACCAGGGATGTTTAACAAATTAAGTAAAAAGCAAGCTATGGAAGTGCTTGAAAATGAAGAATTTGCTAGAACAACAATATCATTTTATAAATATACTATTATAAACTTGCCTAACGAATTAAGAGACATTTTATATAAGAGCTGGTCTCAAAAAAATATTCTAGGAAGAATATATATAGCACAAGAAGGTATAAATGCTCAAATAAGTATACCCAATCATAATATCCAAAGCTTTAAGAGTGATCTAGAAAGCAATAAATATTTGAAAGATATATCATTTAAAATTGCTGTTGAGGATGACGGAAAATCGTTTTTTAAACTAACAATAAAAGTAAGAAAACAAATTGTTGCTGATGGGCTTACTTTAAACGAGTATGACGTTACTAATGTAGGTAAGCATTTAAACGCAAAACAGTGGAATAATGCAATTAAAAATGGCGCTTTAGTGGTAGACATGAGGAACCACTATGAAAGTGAAATAGGTAGATTTAAAGGAGCGATCTGCCCTGACGTTGAAACCTTTAAAGAAGAATTGCCTTTCGTTAAAGAGTTGTTAAAAGATGAGAAAAAAAAGAAAATATTATTATATTGTACTGGAGGAATTCGATGTGAAAAAACATCTGCTTATTTAAAGCATCATGGATATCAAGATGTAAATCAATTACATGGCGGAATTATAGATTATGCCCGCCAAATAAAAGCTGATCAATCTCTAGATAATTATTTTCAAGGAAAGAATTTTGTTTTTGATGAAAGAAGAGGAGAGAGGATTTCTAAAGATGTAATTAGCTCATGTCATCAGTGTGGAAAAACCTGTGATACTCATGTAAATTGTCAAAATGTAAACTGTAACTTATTGTTTATACAATGTGTAGAGTGCCAAAAAATTTATGAAAATTGTTGTTCAACAGATTGTATAGAAGTAAAACAACTTCCAAGAGAAGAACAAAAATTATTAAGAAAAGGTAAAAACAATAAAAAAATGTACTACAGTCATAAACGAGTAAAGTTAAAATTGAAAAAATAATAAGATGAATAAAATTAGAATTACAAAAAAATTTAAATTTGAAATGGCGCATGCTTTATATGGCTATGATGGTTTGTGTAAAAATATTCATGGCCACTCCTACAGGTTATGGGTTACATTAACAGGAAATATTAAACATCACAAAGGACACAAAAAGGATGGCATGGTCTTAGATTTTGATGTGCTTAAAAAAATTGTAAAGCCACTTATTGTAAACAAATATGATCACTCACTTGTGCTAAATGCAAATTCTCCACATGCAGATGTTGATTTTTCATCTTTTGAAAAAGTATTTCATTTGCCCTATCAGCCAACATCTGAAAATCTGGTTTTAGATTTCGCCAATACTATACAAAATAATTTGCCAGATAATGTCAATTTACACCGAGTTGTTCTTTCAGAAACTGCAAATTCATATGCTGAATGGAACCAGGAAGATTACCTGTAAAATTTAAGTTCTAATATCAAAAAAAAATATGACTAAAATCACACCATTCCTTAATTGGATTTTTTATTTTTGTACAAGAAAATTTTAAATCATGACAAATATATTATCTGTTATAGTTGGATTATTATTTATTGTTGCATTAGTGCAGATTACTAGAGTAAGCGAGCTGTTAGCAAAATTAAAAGGAAAAGACGTAAATGAAGTCACTGACCAAGACAACACATCTCAAGGTATATTGTTTTTATTAATAGGAGGGGGATTCATAGTATTTGTAATTTGGCAAATGTTAGAATGGAATCATTTATTATTACCACCTGCCAGCTCTGTTCATGGTGAAGAAATAGATAGCTTGATGCAATTTACAATGGGATTAATTTTAATAGTGTTTTTTATTTTAACACCAATACTATTCTTTTTCGCATTTAAATATAGAGGCAAAAAAGGAAGAAAAGCATACTTTTACCCACATAATAACAAATTAGAAATTATATGGACGGTTGTACCTACTATTGTACTTACAGGAGTTATTATATATGGTTTAAGAACATGGGACAGAGCAATGAACGTAGATACATCTAGCTCAACAGTTGTAGAGGTTTATTCAGAGCAATTTAAATGGACTGCAAGATTATCAGGACCAGATAATAAGCTTGGCGCTACTGATTTTCGCCTTGTAGATAGTAAAAACGTATTGGGCCTTAACATGGATGATGAAAGTTCACTTGATGATAAGATTTCAAGAGAAGTGCATTTAGTTGTAGGTAAGCCAGTATTGCTAAAGTTTAGATCAAAAGATGTTATACACTCAGCATTCTTACCACACTTTAGAGTTCAAATGAATTGTGTTCCAGGTCTTTCTACACAATTTGCATTTACACCTACCCAAACAACTAAAGAAATGAAATTACAAGAAGGAGAAGATTTTGAATATGTCTTATTGTGTAATAAAATATGTGGATCGGCTCACTATAATATGCAAATGAAATTTATTGTAGAAACTCAAGAAGAATATGATGAGTGGGAAGCATCACAGAAAAAAATCTCAGATAAATTGTTAACTCAAATTAAAGAATAAATATGTCAGAACATCATAAAGAAACGTTTATATCAAAGTATATATTTTCATTAGACCATAAAATGATAGCAAAACAGTTTTTGTTAACAGGTATGTTTATGGCTTTAGTAGGGATGCTAATGTCTGCAATATTTAGAGTGCAATTAGCAAATCCGGGCGAATCATCAATATTATATAATTTATTACCGAGTCATTGGATAAATGAAGTTGGAGCCCTTAATCCAGATAAATATCTTGCTTTAGTAACAATGCATGGCACAATTTTAGTTTTTTGGGTTTTAACCGCTGGGCTTTCAGGAACTTTCGCGAATTTTCTAATTCCTTTGCAAATAGGAGCAAGAGATATGGCTTCTGGATTTATTAATATGCTTTCATATTGGTTTTTTTTCATCGCTACTGTTGTTTTAATATGGTCAATTTTTGTTCCTTCTGGACCAGCTTCTGGAGGGTGGACTATATACCCTCCATTAAGCGCTCTTCCACAAGCTATACCAGGATCGGGTACTGGTATGACGCTATGGCTTGTTAGTATAACGCTTTTTATAGTAGGCTCTCTTTTAGGGGGGTTAAATTATATAGTAACGATATTAAACTTAAGAACAAAAGGAATGAGCATGAAACGCTTACCTTTAACTGTTTGGGCTTTGTTTTTTACAGCTATTTTAGGGGTCTTATCTTTTCCAGTATTATTATCATGCGGGCTGTTACTTTTGTTTGACCGTTCTTTTGGAACATCTTTTTATTTATCAGATATTATAATTAATGGAGAAGCGCTACATAACATTGGTGGTAGTCCTATATTGTTTGAACATTTATTTTGGTTTTTAGGCCACCCAGAAGTATATATCATTTTATTGCCTGCGCTAGGAATTACATCTGAAATAATAGCTACAAATTCAAGAAAGCCAATCTTTGGGTACAAGGCAATGGTTGGCTCATTATTAGCAATTGCATTTTTATCATTTATTGTTTGGGGTCACCATATGTTTATGACTGGAATGAATCCTTTTTTAGGGTCAGTTTTTACTTTTACAACACTTCTTATAGCTATCCCTTCAGCAATCAAAGTCTTTAATTTTTTAGCAACTTTATGGAAAGCTAACATTAGATTTACTCCAGCCATGTTATTTGCAATAGCCACCGTTTCTACCTTTATCACAGGAGGCTTAACAGGTTTAATTTTGGGTGATAGCGCGCTAGATATTAATGTCCATGACACTTATTTTGTTGTTGGGCATTTTCATATTGTAATGGGTCTTTCTGCTATATATGGAATGTTGGCAGGTGTTTATCATTGGTTTCCAAAAATGTATGGAAGAATGATGAATAAAAGCTTAGGGTATATTCACTTTTGGGCAACATTTATATGTGCCTACGGAGTATTCTTCCCAATGCATTTTTTAGGATTAGCTGGTTTGCCCAGAAGATACTATACAAATAGTGCATTTCCGATGTTTGATGGTTTGAGTGATATAAATACTATTATTACATTTTTTGCATTAGCTGGAGCGGCTGTACAAGTAATATTTTTATTTAACTTTTTTTACAGCATTTTTAAAGGCACAAAAGCAACTCAAAACCCATGGGATTCAACTACGCTAGAATGGACTACCCCCGTAGAAAGGATACATGGTAATTGGCCTGGAGAACTACCTGAGGTTAAAAGATGGGCATATGATTATTCTAAGCCAGGATATGACAATGATTTTGTACCTCAAACAACACCTTTAATGAAAGGAGAAGAAGATCATTAATTTATGTATAGTATTAAACAGAAAACAATTAAACAATTATTATGGGTCGGAATAGGCTCCATTTGTATGTTTTTTGGTGGATTAACATCTGCCTATATAGTTCGCAGAGCAGAGGGTAATTGGTCTTCATTTATTTTGCCAGATTGGTTTTGGTATAGCACAATAACTATCATTATAAGCAGTATACTTTTAATAATTGCAGGAAAGAATATGAAAAAAAATATCCTTTCTACAAATATCATTTTTAGTGTTTTTGTGTTGGGATTAATGTTTACCTTTTTTCAATTTAATGGCTGGCAATCACTTATTAGCAAAGGAGTGTATTTAACAGGAGAGGGTAGTAATGTTGCCGGATCATTTTTATATGTTTTAACACTTTCTCACCTTGTTCATTTAATAGGAGGTTTAGTGGCATTATTAATTACGACAATAAATTCAGCAAAAGGAAAATATACTTCAGAAAATCATTTAGGTTTAGAACTAACTAGTACATATTGGCACTTTTTGGGTCTTTTATGGCTTTATTTGTTCTTTTTTTTAAAGTATTTGTAATTTATAAAGTTTAATAAAAAATAAAATTTATGTCAGAAAATACAAATTACGGAAAAGCATGGGAAGGAGGGGACAAACCCTTTGCTGCAAGCTATGGAAAGCTAATGATGTGGTTTTTTCTTATTACAGACACATTAACATTTTCTGCTTTTCTTGCGGCATATGGTTTTAGCAGATTTAAATATCCAGAAGTTTGGCCTGTCCCTGAAGATGTTTTTACTCATTTTCCATTTTTACATGGTGAACATCCACTGCTTTTTGTGGCATTAATGACTTTTATTCTTATAATGAGTTCCGTAACGATGGTATTAGCGGTTAACTATGGACATAAAATGCAAAAAAATAAAGTAATACTTTGGCTTTCATTAACGATTGTAGGTGGTTGTTTGTTTTTAGGATCTCAGGCATGGGAGTGGGGTCATTTTATTCATGGAGATAAGGGAGGTGTTGCTACAAAAACAGAATTTGTTGTTCATATTGCAGAAGGTGAGAAATTATCTTCTGTGTATAAACTAATGGATATCGATAAATATTCTAATGACCATATCTTAAAGTATTCTGGTTTAAAAGACTTAACGGAAGAAATGAAAGAAGGCTTTGATGTTCAAAATCTGGAAATACTAATAGATAAATTAAAAGAAAAGCCACAATTTAATATTAGAAAAGCAAATAAAGAATATTTAACAAACGAACAATCAATAGAATATCTTAATCAGCATGCAACTAAAGTCATGATAGGCGCTAACTTGTATGAAAATGAATATGGCCACAGATTATTTGCAGATTATTTCTTCTTTATAACTGGTTTTCATGGTTTTCACGTATTTAGCGGTGTTGTTTTATTAATTATAATTTTAATTAATGTGATTAAAGGAACATACGAAAAAAGAGGACATTATGAAATGGTTGAGAAAGTAGGTTTGTATTGGCATTTTGTAGATTTAGTATGGGTGTTTGTGTTTACTTTCTTTTATTTAGTATAAAATATAAAATATAAAAATATGGGCACAGAAAAAAAAGGAAATTGGTGGATATGGAGAGTTTTTTGGATACTCTTATTTGTTACTACAGCGGAGGTAGTCTTAGGAATACTTAAGGTTAATGAGAAATTACCAGAATTTATTGTTTATGACAGATTTTTAGGGTTAGCTTGGCTTACACACATATTTATTATTTTAACTATTATTAAAGCCGCATATATTGTGTTGACATTTATGCATCTTGGTGATGAGAGAAAAAGTTTAAGATGGACAATTTTACTCCCAGCCTTTATCTTAGTTCCGTATTTATTATTTATATTATTATCAGAGTCTGTACACGCATATTTAATGTTATAGTTTACTAAAAATGAATACTAAAAAAACTACAATAATCACTTTATTTTTACTTTTAATCTTACCACCAATAGTTTATTTTTATGTGACAAGAGGATTTAATAATTTTATAAATCTGGAGATTGTAGGCAAAGAAGGTCACAACATACCTGAATTTAGTTTTATTAATCAAGATAATGACACGGTAAACTTAGAAACTGTAAAAGGCAAAATATATGTTGCAAATTTCTTTTTTACTTCTTGCCCTACTATCTGCCCCGTGATGACGAAAAATATGTCATATGTTCAGCAGGAGTTGAGCGTATACCCAGACATTCGATTTATCTCACACACAGTAGATCCATTAAATGATACTCCAGAAAAGATGAAAGAATTTGTTAAAGAAATGCAGAGGAATTATATTAATGTTGATTTGGAAAGTTGGGATTTTGTAACTGGAAAAAAGAATGAAATATATGATATAGCAAAATCATATTTTGTAAATGTAAGTCAGGATTCTTTAGCTCCGGGAGGCTTTTTACATTCTGAATATTTTGTTTTGGTTGATAAAGAAGGTAGAATAAGATCAGGTATTGATAAGAATAACAATCCAGTTGGAGTTTATGATGGAACAAATGAAGTTCAAATGAAAGCCTTGATAGACGATGTTAAAGTTCTTATGGCAGAGTATAAGCGACCAAAAAAAGAAGATTAAATGTTTAGAAATAGAGTTTTACTTATAATACTATTTCTTTTTTATAATAAGTATTTGTCTGCGCAATGTGCTATGTGTAAAGCTGTTGTTGAGGCTAATTTAGAAGCTGGAGGATCAGCTGGAGCAGGATTGAATCACGGAATTTTATATTTAATGGCAATACCTTATATTGCCATATTATTTTTTTCTTTAGCTTACTTTATTCATTTTAGAACACAGAAAGCAAATTAATTGTTACCAATAATAAAATATTATTTTCAGTTATTAAAATTTCGTTTATCAATAACTGTAGTTTTTTCTGCATTTACAGGATTTCTATTAGGGGCAGATAATTTTTTAATATATGATTTAATATATCTTATAATAGGTGGTTTATTTGTGACTGGAAGTGCAAATGGATTAAACCAAGTTCTTGAAAGAGAATACGATGGGCTAATGACTAGAACCAAACTACGGCCTTTGCCATCCTCTAATTTAACAGCTATTCAAGCCACTATTTTTTCATTAGTTATAGGTTTTATAGGATTATATCTTTTAAATTTAATTAATCCACAAGGCAGTTTTTTTGGATTGTTGTCAAAATCATGTTTTTTTGGCCTGATATCTATGATATTATATGTATTATCTTATACCCCTTTAAAAAGATTATCAACTATATCAATTTTTGTAGGAGCTATTCCTGGGGCAATACCTTTTTTGCTAGGTTGGGTTGCAGCAACTGATGATTTTGGTTTATCTGCTGGCGTTTTATTTGCTATTCAGTTTTTTTGGCAATTCCCACATTTTATATCAATTTCATGGGTGCAACACGATCAGTATAAAAAGGCAGGATTTAAAATGTTATTTGGAGGTATAAAAAACACTTATCCTGCAGTTATTTCTATTTGCACATCTTCTTTAATGACATTTATATCGGTTTTCCCATATATATACCCAACACAAGAACTAAATTTATCATTTATAGCCTTTATAATTGTTTTATTTTTAGGTATCTGGTTTACAACCAAGTCCTTTTTACTATTTAGGCAACTAAATGATAATTCAGCTAAAAAATTGATGTTTTCATCATTTTTTTATTTACCGTTAATACAAATAATTTATATAATAGATAAATTCGTCTAGGATTTCTTAAAAATAAACAAGCAATATACCGTTGACATAAATAGTAAGAATGCGCATAATTGATGTGCGAGAGCCAGTTGTATAGGCACAATATAAATTAGAGTAAATACACCAAGTAAAATTTGTAATATAGTTATAGAACAAAGAATATTTATAGCTTGATTTTCTGAGTTGTTTAGATTGCTTTTTTCTTTATTGTAAATTAGTATTGTTATTAAAAATAAAATTACAAAGGCTAATGTTCGGTGAATAAATTGAACGCCATATTTTCCTTCAACAAAGTTTTTCCAAAAAGGACTAAGTGCATATATAGCTTCTGGAATCCAATGATCTCCCATTTTTGGCCAAGTATTAAACCCAACTCCTGCATTCAATCCCGCTACAAAAGCACCATAAATAATTTGAATTATTAAAATGTAGAAAATCCAAAAACATAATTTTCGAATTTTTGGATAACCTTTTTTTTCTTTTTTATAAACAAGGGGAAGCACTACCCAGAGTGTATAACCACAAGTAAGAAATGCCATAGTTAGATGTACGGCTAACCTGTAATGACTCACATCAGGCTTATCTACCAGCCCGCTTTTAACCATCCACCACCCAATAGCTCCTTGTAAAGCGCCTAATAGAAATAACAATAAAGATTGTAATATTAGTTTTTTAGAAAGAGACTTCCTAATTAAAAAGAAAACAAAAGGAATAATAAAAACTAATCCCAGCATTCTTCCCATCATCCTGTGAAGATATTCCCAAAAGAAGATTTTTTTAAATTCATTTAAAGTATAGTTAAAATTTACTTTTTGATACTCAGGATACTGCTTGTAAAGATTAAATGTTTGTTGCCATTCTGCATCACTTAAGGGAGGTATTACTCCCATAAATAAATGCCAATCAACCATTGATAGTCCAGAGTGTGTTAGGCGCGTCACCCCACCAACTACTACCATAAAAAAGATCAAAAAGCATCCTGATAGCAACCATCTAACAATCCATTTTTGATCTTTCATTTTTTTGATCATTTAATAATAAGGAGATATCATTAGGTATACAACCACACCAGTAATAGTTACATATAGCCAGACAGGGAAAGTTATTTTTGCTATTTTTTTATGTGGATCGAATCTCATTTGTATTGCCCGAACATAACTTGTTAATACCATCGGGATTAAAGCAATTGACAATAAAATATGTGAGATTAAAATGAAAGCATAGATATATAAAGTGTTTCCGACATGCGATTGTTCATTTAAATCTCTAATTCCATCTTTGTTTAAGTCACCAAAAACTGTTGAAGTTGAGGTTATATGATAAGCAATATACATAAGCAAAAAAATTAATGAAAGTCCAATGCATATTTTCATTAAGTTTTCATGTAGTTTTATTTTTTTATTTTTTATTGCAATAAGCGCGAGAACTAACAGTAATGCTGTTAGAGCATTAATACTAGAGTATATAGGGGGCAAAAAAATGGGAAGAGAATACTCTATTTTCACCGTAAATAGAAGAGCTACAACTACAGGTATTACAACTGATACAATTTTTATCCAAATAGAATATGAATCTTTAGTTTTTTCCATTAGTTTGTTTTTAAATTTAAATCATTTAACTGATTATTATCAATTTCGGAAGGAGAATTAATCATAACATCTCTTCCTGAGTTATTTTTTGGAAATGCAATAAAATCTCGGATACTTTCTTCTCCACCAATAATAGCACAAAGTCGATCAAATCCAAAAGCAATACCTCCATGAGGCGGAGCCCCATATTCAAAGGCATTCATGAGAAAACCAAACTGCTGTTTTGCTTCTTCTTCAGAAAAACCAAGATGTTTTAGCATAGTTCTTTGAAGTTTTTTATCATGAATACGTATGCTTCCACCACCAATTTCGTTTCCATTTAATACCAAATCATATGCATTTGCCTTAATAGATTGAGGATCAGTTTCTAACTTTTCAAGATCTTCATTTTTTGGCGCGGTAAATGGATGATGCATGGCGTGATATCTTTTTGTTTCTTCATCCCATTCTAATAGTGGAAAATCAACTACCCAAAGTGGCGCGAATTCTTTTGGATTTCTCAGATCTAGTGACTCTGCTATATACAACCTAAGAACACCTAAAGCTTTTAAGGTTTTTTCTTTCTCTCCTGCCATAATTAACAATAGATCTCCATTTTTACAATTAGCTTTTTCAGCCCATATGTTTCTGTCCTGATCATTAAAAAATTTATCTACAGAAGATTTTGAAGTGCCATCTTCATTATACTTACAATAAACTAGACCATTAGCATTAACCTGAGGTGTTTTTACAAAATCAATTAAAGCATCAAGTTGTTTTCTGCTGAAACTAGCGCAATTTTGCACATTTATAGCTGCAACAAATTCGGCGTCATTAAAAACAGAAAAAGATTTATTTTTACAAACATTATTCATGTCGATTATATGCATGCCAAAACGTATATCAGGCTTATCAGTTCCATATTTTGACATAGCTTCATTGTATGTAATTCTAGGAAAACTTGCAATATCTACATTAACTAACTTTTTAAGAAGGTGTTTTGTTAACCCCTCAAAAGTATCAAGAACATTTTCTTGATTAACAAATGACATTTCACAATCAATCTGTGTAAATTCAGGCTGCCTGTCGGCCCTTAAATCTTCATCTCTAAAACATTTTACAATTTGATAATACTTATCAATACCTCCCACCATTAGTAATTGTTTAAATGTTTGTGGAGACTGAGGTAAAGCATAAAATTGTTTAGGATTCATTCTGCTAGGGACAACAAAATCTCTTGCTCCCTCAGGAGTGGATTTAATTAAATATGGTGTTTCTACTTCAATAAAACCATTATCATCTAGATACTTTCTAGTTTCTCTTGATATCTGATGGCGTAATAAAAGTTTATTTTTAATAACATTTCTTCTAATATCTAAATATCTATACTTCATTCTTAGATCATCTCCGCCATCAGTTTCATTTTCAATTGTAAATGGTGGCGTTTTAGACTTATTAAGAATTTTCAGTGTAGTTGCTACTACTTCAATTTCTCCAGTAGAGATATTAAGATTTTTAGAAGATCGTTCAATTACTTTTCCCCAAATTTGAATTACATATTCTCGCCCTAGACTTCGAGCTTCTAAACATAAATCTTGGTTTTCTTCCATATTGAAAGCTAATTGTGTAATACCATAACGATCTCTTAAATCAACAAAAGTCATACCACCTAAATCTCTTGTTTTTTGTACCCACCCGCATAAAACAACTTTTTTATTTAGATCGTTTAGTTTTAATTCACCGCAATTATGTGTTCGTAACATTATAAAAGTATTTGTTGCAAAATTACAAAACAAAATACATATTTGCCTATGCAAATAAATCCTTTTGACGACACCTATTTTATGAAAGAGGCTCTAAAGCAAGCAGAAAAAGCTTTTGAATTAGACGAAGTTCCAGTTGGAGCTGTTATAGTTTGTGACAATGAAATAATCGCAAGAGCACATAATTTTTCAGAAACATTAAAAGATTCTACGGCGCATGCTGAGATGCAAGCGTACACAATTGCATCTGATTATTTAGGAGGTAAATACTTAAATGAATGCACTTTATATGTTACACTAGAACCATGTTTTATGTGCGCTGGCGCTTCATATTGGACACGTATTGGAAAGATTTTTTATGGCGCAAAAGATAATAAAAGAGGATTTCAAAGCTTGCCAACTTCTATACTACATCCTAAAACTATAATCAAAGGGGGTTTGTTAGAAAAAGAATGTGGAAAATTATTAAGTAATTTTTTCAAGAAAAAAAGAAAATAATATAATTTTACGCAAAAATGTAATTATGAATTATCCAGAAGAAATGTGCGCTCCTATGCGGGCAGATTTAACCTCAGTTGGTTTTATGGAATTAAAAACAGCAGAAGAGGTGGTAGCATTATTAGAAAAAAAGGAAGGAGTGATACTTTTAATTGTAAATTCTGTCTGTGGTTGTGCTGCTGGAAATGCTAGGCCAGCTGCTAAAATAGCAACTACTTTTTCTAAGAAAGCAGATGTTTTTGCTACTGTTTTTGCAGGCCAAGATATAGGGGCAACAGCAAAAGCAAGAGAATATATGCTTCCATACCCACCCTCTTCACCTTGTATAGCTGTTTTTAAAGAAGGAGAGTTGGTCCATTTTATTGAAAGACATCATATCGAGGGAAGATCTGCAGAAATGATAGCAGATAATTTAAAACAATGTTTTGAAGAAATATGCTAAAAATCCTCTATAAGTTTATTAATCAATAACTTATAAGTTTTAATATTTTTTTGTGTTTCTGTATTTTCTTTTAAGGAAGTAATTAAGAGAGCAATGTTTATATTAATTTACTGCTAGCAAATAGGAGAAAAGTTAAAATTTCGTATCTTGCGGCAATTTTAATGATTAAAACATAATACATGAAAAGATTTATACTGTTTTTAAGCATCTTTTTTTATACATTTATATCTAGTAAGTTAGTTTTGGCTCAACAAGTAGATTCTGTAGTAGTCACCGTACCAATACTATGTCCAGGTGATGAGGCTACTATTGATATTTACTCCAGTAGTATTGGGGCAGGTCCATTTAGAATGACAATTTTTGCTGAATCAGGACAGCCTGCACCATTTTCTGCTTGGAATTGGGCAGGATCAGTACCTATACCCCCTAATGTAGTAACATTTGGTAATGGTACAAATATGATAGGGCCAGGACTGTTTTCTGGTAATTATATGGCTGTAATATCTGATCCAAGTTGGAATCCAACTGGAGGGACAAATGATTTTTCGGATCCAGCTATTGTAGACACTTTTGCTTTTACGATTTATCCAGCTGTACCTATTTTGGTAAATGCAACGCAAACATCAGATAATTTATGTCCAGGTGATTGTATTGCTTCAGATTCAATTGCAATAATTGGTGGTCAGGGTCCTTATACAGTTACATTAACTACTGGTGGAGTACAAGGTCCTGCTATTTCTTTAGGACCAACTGTTTCACATATAAATTATGGTAATCTTTGTGCAGATTCTTATGAAGTTTTAGTCGTTGATGCAAATCAATGTCAGCAAACACAAACGTTTACAATTAGTGAGCCTCCAATTTTAGATCCACTTGGAGCAACAGGAAGTTATGATAGTACAAGTATAACTTGCCCAGGAGCTAACGATGGTACTTTAGGAGTAAATCCAAACGGAGGAACACCACCATATACTTTTGAATGGTTTGATATTTCAACCGGAACCGCATTTCCAACTGGACAAACAACTCAAACGATAGATTCTTTAGCGCCAGGATGTTATTTTGCTATAATTACTGATGCCAACGGTTGTGATACAATTTCTGATACATTATGTTTGGTAGACCCGCAAGCCTTAACTATTGGTCCAGTAGTACAGACTTTGTTTATTGATTGTAATGGTAATTGTAATGCACAAATTACCACCACTATTGTTGATCCTGGAGCGGGACCTAATCACACATTCACCATCTTAAACAATCCACTAGCACCACCATTCCCTAGTCTTCCGCAATCGGACTCAACGTTTAGTAATCTTTGCGCTGGAGATTATCAGATTGTTTTAACTGACGCTAATGGGTGCACTGACACTTCAAATGTTATTCAAATAGATCAGCCAGACCCAATAACTTTTAATATAGACACTTTTTCTTATGTTGGAGGTTTTGGTTTTTCATGTAAAGATTCTTGTGATGGAGTAATTACTATTAACAATATTTTAGGAGGTAATGGACCTCCTTATTTTGAGAATTTATGGCTAGCCGGCGGTCCAATATCAAATGGAACTGTATTTGATTCATTATGTTGGACTGATGGTTCTAATGGTCAATTCTCATACGAAATCACGGACACTTTAGGCTGTATAGGAACAGCTTCAATAACTTTAACGGAACCAGATGTTTTAGATTTAGATCCAAGCTTTAACACTCTTAATTTTATTACATGTCCTGGCGCTTGTGATGGAGAAATTCAAGTTACTGCAACAGGTGGTGGAATTCCGATTAATTATTATTTGGACGGTATACTTTTCGCAACAGATAATCCAAGCGTGCCAGTACAAACAGGGCAACAAGTATGCGGTATAGAGACTATAGGAATAGGAACAATACTTGCAAGTAATGCCAATGGTTGTTTTGATACAATAGCGTACTTTTTAAGCGAGCCACAATTATTAGATTTAAATTTAGACTCTATAAATGAAAATTGTGGATTAGACAATGGAGAAGTTAATGCAACAATGACTGGAGGAACACCTCCATATACTTATTCTTGGACAGGTCCAGCTACATGGGCAGCTGGTCCTAGCGTAATTAATGGCCCTACCCCTCTAGGATTTGATAATATAGTTAATTTAACAAGAGGAGTTTATACGCTTCAAGTTACTGATAATGCAGGATGTGTTGTAATAGATTCTATTGAAGTAGATACAGCATATATAGATGTGCTTACAACACCAATGGTTCAGTGTAATGATTCACTTGGTGTTATAATTTTAGAAAACAAAGCTAATGCGCTTACAGGAACACCAAATCCATTGGATCAACTGGTGTGGGCAACAGATACTTTATTGTCTCAAATTTTACCAGGATATCCAGTAGGACCTTTTACAAAAGACACATTAACAGGTCTAACTTCAGGATGGTATCATTATGAAGTTCAATTAGCAGGATGTAATCCAACTCGAGATTCTGTTTTTATAGGTCCATCCACTACTTTTGATGCATCATTAGACACAACATTGTCTGATTTAGATTTACTATGTTTTGGGGATTTAACAGATTCAATATTTGTTAGGGTAGTTGATAGTTTTGGAATACAAGGATCATCACCATATTTTAACCCAATAAGATATGATATTATTCCAATAACAGCTATTTCTAATCCACTATCAGCAGTAAATATTTCTGCTACCCAGGTAGATACATCCATTAATGTGCTTAATCCACAAGCTGGAACAGTGTTCCCTTCACAGCCATTTGGAATCTATCAGATTATAGTTACATCAAATCAAGTAAATACAAATGGACAATTTAACCACTTAAACTGTATAGATACAGTTGATGTAACAGTAATACAACCAGACTCACTACAATTTACTTTAGACTCTGTACACACTCAATGTTTTGGTGACTCAACAGGTGCCGTTTATGTCAATAATATATTTGGAGGTAATCAAGGGCAGTATGTTTACACATGGACTGATGCAAATGGAACAGTTTTAAATCCTCTGGACAATACTTTAGATTCCATAGGTAATCTTCCAAGTGGCTGGTACACATTAAGCGTACAAGACACATTGCTTTGTCCACAGTCTTTAACAATAGACTCAATTTTTATAACACAACCTCCAATAATTTCTGTACTTTCAATTGATACGGTGCAAGTTGATTTTTGTGCACCTCCTAATTATAATAATACAGGAGCATTGAGTATATCAGCAGCAGGTGGAACAGGAGCTTATACTTACTCATGGACAACATCTTCTATACATTTCCCAGGAGGCCCGTCATCATGGTCAGAGACGCTTCCAAATATTGGTAATTTATATACAGGAATGTATTATGTGACAATAACAGATGCAAATGGATGTAGTATTTCAGATTCTGCATTTGTTCCTGATGGAGTTGACCCACTAGTTCATCAGGGAGCCCCTTATATTAATCATGTTACATGTAATGGATTTGCTGATGGTAGCTACATAGCTGTGGTAGACTCATTAAACCCTTTAGGAAGTAATGTTGGACCATTTACTTTTATTGACGCAAATGGAAATCAAATACCTACACCACAAGCTAATCCTACAGGTCCAGTTGTTGTTCCAGTTAGAATAGTTGACGGTTTAGGATGTTTAGGTCTTGACACAATTATTATTACACAACCAGATAGTTTAATTATCCAAAATGTAGCTGTTGGCACCACTGCCTTTGGAGGATGGAATGTTAGCTGTAATGGATATGATGATGGTTGGTTAGATATAGATATAGTAACAGGAGGAACATTCCCGTATAATTATTCTATTCAAGGGATACAGCCAGGCTCAGTAATTGAAACTAATCTAGATCTTACAGACCATTTGTTTGATACAATAACAGCGGGATGGTACTACTGTAATGTAACAGATTTTAATGGTTGTGTATACCAAGACAGTGTTTATTTACATCAACCAGACTCTTTGCTTATAGATTCAGTTCCTATGAAAGAATATATAGGAGGATGGAGCGTATCTTGTAATGGATTTACTGATGGAGCTGCTGCTGTTTATACAAGTGGTGGTACTGCTGGATCTAACCCAGATAGTTTAACATACTCTTATACTTACACTTGGTCAAATGGTAATACAACACAGTTTACTGATACAACTTTAGCACCAAATACTACATACAGTATTTTGGTTGAAGATGTTCATGGTTGTAAAGATAGTGTTGACATCACAACTGGAGATGAGCCAACACCATTAGTGATAAATAATATTACTAAACATGATTTATTATGTATAGGTGGTGATAGAGGAGATGCTACTGTTTTTGCTTCAGGAGCAACACCTGATACTTCTCAATCTGCATTACCTTCAGGTTATTCTTATTTATGGAACAATGGAAATAGCACTATTCCAACATATATTAATCCAAGTATTACAATAGTTACCACACCTGATACTACTGCTACTGCAGATACATTAAGAGAGGGATGGTATACTGTACATGTCTGGGATGTTAATGGATGTCATATTTCTGATTCAGTACATATTGATGCACCTCAAACTTCAATAGAGATTCATGATTTAATAGTTGTTCAGATGACCTGTGCAAACTATAACGATGCAAGTGTTGATATAGTTGCTCATAGCGGTAATGCAGATCCATGGCATTATTCTGTATATCATGAAATTACTTTAGATACGGTAGCTGATGCAACCGCTTTAGCAACTCAAGGAAATATTGGTTTTGCTGGTCTTAGCACGTCTTACATCTCTGCTGGAGGGGGTACATATACTCCGGCATCTTATGTGGCAATTGTGCAAGATACACTAGATCCAATGCCTGCCCATATTGCATTACTTGACCCATCAAGACAACATGGATGTGTTGCAAGAGATAGTTTTGAAATATATCCGTTAGACTCTGTTTATATTGCAGGAATAATAGATTCAAATGTTAGCTGTCATGGATATGATGATGGATATATTGTAGATATTACAAATTATGGAGGAGGAATACCACCATATTTATTTTCAGTAGATGGCGGGACACAGTATTCATCTTGGATCGATAATAATGGGGATTTCGTATTTAGTGGTCTGGCTCCAGGAAACTATACAGTTGAAATTTGGGATTCAGCGGGATGCGTAAACTCTGATCAAATTACAATAACTGAACCATCTCCACTGAATGTTTCTATTTCAACAAATAATTATAATAATTATCAAATTGCTTGTAATGGAGATACAGATACAGCTTTTGTAGTTGTTAGTGGTGGTGTGTCGCCTTATGAAATAACATGGGATTGGCAATCATCTACAAATACTGTAACAGGTATAATATCCAGCGTTGAGCTTCCTGGAATTTTAGCTGGGCCTAATGTAGAAATAATAATTACAGATAATTTTGGTAATGGATGTGAAGAAGTGCATCATATAGCGTATAATGAACCACCTTTATTACAAATTGATATGAATCAAAGTATGGTAGATTCTGTATCATGTAATGGAGTTTCAAATGGTTCTATCTCTGCTTTTGTAACAGGAGGGCCAATACCACTATCTGGACCTATATATCAATACCAATGGTTTACAGGAACAACGGCTATTGCAGGTAATGAAATAATTGGAGAGACAAATTATTGGATTGATAATTTACCAGCAGGAGATTATACATTGGAGGTTACAGATGCAAATGGATGTAAGACAGAAGCAACATGGGATTTAGGGGCAAATCTTTTAATGATTTTGCCAGAGGGAATACCAGGGACACAAATAATAGATGCAAGTTGTAATGCATTTTGTGATGGAGAGATTGCAGTTGCAATAAGTGGAGGAGTAGCTCCATATGATTATTTATGGGATGATCCGGGAACACAAAACACATCAACAGCAGTTGGTCTTTGTGCAGGAACATATACTTGTATAGTTACAGATGCAACTGGATGCTCTTACTCAATGCCTTTTGATATTGAACAACCAGATGAGCTTATTACAAACATTTCATTAGCTCAAGCTATTCTATGTAACGGAGATGCTAATGGTAAACTAAAGGCATTATCAACTGGAGGAACACTTCCTTACACCTTTACATGGTCAACAGGAACGTCTGTTACACCACCATCACCAGCAACATCTCATACTGAAGATGGTTTATCGGTCGGTTTATATACGGTATTTGTGGAAGATGCAAATGGATGTACAGACACTGCAGAATATGATCTTGAACAGCCAACAATTATTACTTTAGAAGATTCAATACTAACTCATGTTCAATGTAAAGGGGGAAGTGATGGAACTATTCAAATTGATTTAACAGGAGGAACACCATACCCAGGAATAGGGGGAATATATGAGTTTACTTTAAAAGATGAAAACGGAAATATAATACCAACATCTCCACAGCTTTCTGCTATGGGCTCTTGGTCTGGTTTACCAACAGGATTATATCATTTAACGGCTACAGATCAGAATTATGATCCTAGCAATCCTAATGTATGCATGTATGAACAAGTTAATATTTTTATTGATGAACCGACAGAATCTCTTCAGTTAAGTGTTGTTGCTAGTAATGGAACTTGTGAAAATCCTAATACTGCAAGTCTAGTTGGTTATCCTTCAGGAGGAACACTACCATACACTTACAATTGGACCGCAGATCCAAATAATACTACTAATTATGGTATAATAATTCCAGACATGGAAAATGTTACTATAGACAATATTTCTGCATACGAATCTTATATTTTATCAATTGAGGATGCCAATGGATGTAAGATTGGAGTTAAAGATCAAGTAAGAGGATATAATAATATATTCTTACCTGGATATGATAGCACGCTAACAGAATCACTATGTTACGGAGAAGAGTTAAATATTGATGTAGAAGAATGTGATGGATGTAGCTATGAATGGCAATTAGCTGATGGAACTATAATATCAAGTAGCTCTGACCTTAGTATTATAACGGACAGTTCTTGGTTACCATTAGAAATATTAACACTACAAATAACAGAAGGAACTTGTGTTAATGAAAATAGTAAGGTTACTACTAATTTCACAGAATTACATGAATGTCCACCATCATCAACACAGAACGCAAAACCAGGCGATGTAGTTACATTAGGTGGTGATATACCTAATAATAATCCTTCATGGACATACCAGTGGACGAATAGCAAAGGTGAGGATGTATCAGCTCAATCTGAATTCACATATGAGGCAGGACCATCAGAGTGCTTTGATGTAGTTGTTAGTGATGGAACTTGTATTTCATATTGTAACTATTGTGTTGCTGTTGGATCTAATCCATTTGATGCGTTTTCACCTAATGGAGATGGATATAATGATACTTGGTGGATTGATGACATTCAGCTTTTTGATGGATCAACAGTTCAGATATATAATAGATGGGGTGAATTAGTATTCGAGCAAACAAATTGTTCTAATGATTGTTGGGACGGAAAGATTGATGGTAAAGATGCCCCAGTTGGAACATATTATTACATCATCGATCATAATGATGGTTCAGATGTATTAACGGGCCCTATAACACTTGTTAGATAAAATTAAACAATAATTAAACATGAAAAAATTTATAATATTATTAATTTCATTTGGTTGTTTTGCCACTTTAAATGCGCAACAATTGCCACAGCTTACACAATATATGGTTAACAATTATGCTGTTAACCCTGCAATAGCTGGTATGCATGATTATTATCAAGCCAACACCACAATTAGAAATATGTGGGTAGGCATAGAAGGTGCCCCTAAGACAACTTTGTTAAGTATATATGGTAAAAAGGGTGATAATATGGGAATTGGAGGAATGGTTTATAGTGATCAGGCGGGATCTACTAGTAGAATAGGAGGATCAGTTTCATATTCACATCACTTTTCACTTTCAGAAGATGTAAGAGTAGCTCTTGCATTGTCGGGAGGATTTTTACAATATAGACTTGTAAAGTCAGAATTATCTGTTCAAAATCAGATGGATCCTATGTTTGCGGGAGGAGATGTGGTTAGATCGATTCCAGACGCAACATTTGGTTTAAATACATATGGAAAGAATTGGTATGCTGGTGTTTCGATACCTCAATTAATTTCTAGTAATATAGACCTTATAGATAGAAACTTTTATAATAATTCGGAGCAGGAAGCTGAAGGTAAATTAGTACAACATTTTTATGTTATGGGAGCATATAAGCATGTTATGAATCCATTTTGGTCTTTGGAGCCATCAGTATTATTAAAGACTGTTACAACAGCAACACAGTTTGATATTAATGTTAAGGCAACTTGGGATGATAAATTATGGTTTGGAACAGGATTTAGAACAAACGGAGAATTAACAGCTTTACTAGGATACTCAATAAGTGATAGATATATTATTGGATATTCTTATGATATGTTAAATGACTTAGGAACATCACATGAATTTGTTTTAGGTATAAAGTTTCTACCATTAAATCAAACAGATATCAATAAGTAGAATTAAAACAATATTTAAAAAGCCCACCTATGGTGGGCTTTTTTTTTGTTGTACGAATTTGGAAAAGTATGTACAACCCAAAACAAGTATTACGACAGCGCAAATATATGGCATATAAAAGCTGAAAACATTTCATTCAAGATAATATATTAACATGAACTTGTTAATTCTGTATAGTTTTTTAATATATATATCTATACGTTTTAGAAATTACTGTTTAGTTTTTTTTCATATTATTTATAATTATATTTGCTAACAACTATGAAAATAGCAATACTAGGTACAAGAGGAATACCGAATAATTATGGAGGATTTGAGCAATTTGCTGAATATTTATCGGTGAATTTAGTAAAACTTGGGTATTATGTTACAGTATATTGCCCCTTATCACATCCATATAAATCAAATAATTATAAAGGTGTTGAAAGAAAAATGAAATATTGTCCTGAAAAAACTGTTGGTTCAGCCGCTCATTTTATTTATGATTTTATTTGCCTTAAGGATGCTATTAAATGTAATTATGATGTTATTTTTGAATTTGGATATCAAAGCGCCTCCATATCTTATTTGTTTCTAAATTTTAGAAATTCTATTGTTATAACAAATATGGATGGGCTTGAGTGGAAGAGATCAAAGTGGTCTCCACTAGTTAAAAAACTGACCAAGTGGTTTGAAAGAATAGCTGTTAATCGTTCTACTTTTTTAATTTCAGATAATAAAGGAATAGAGGAATATTTTTTGAAGCAATATGATAAAAAATCTTTTATGATTCCGTATCCTGCGACACTAGTAAATAATATTGACGATTCTATATTAAGTTTGTATAATTTAACCAAAAATAATTATTTATTAACGATTGCTAGGTTAGAACCTGAGAATAATTTAGAATTAATTTTAGATGCTTATCTTAGTTCTAGGATAGATGAACCATATGTTCTTATAGGAAATTTTAAAACAAAATATGGAGATTTTTTAAAATCAAAATATAAAAGTTCTAACATCCACTTTTTAGGTAGTATTTATAAAAAAGAGCATTTAGATAGCTTAAGATATAATGCAAAATGTTATATACATGGCCATTCAGTGGGTGGAACAAACCCAGCACTTTTGGAAGCTATGGCCGCAGGAGCTTTTATTTTTGCTCATAAAAATATATTTAACAAAGATGTTTTGGGAAAGGAAGCTTATTTTTTTGAAACAGAAGAAGAATTAAAAGAAATGCTTGTCAATCTTAATGAATTAAGTTTGAAAAAGGCAATAATGTTAAAATCTAATAAAGAAAAAATAAGTAAAATATTTTCATTAGACACGATTATTAAACAATACGACCAATTGATAAATAAAGTAAATAGTTAAATGAAAATCATTATTATTACTCAGAATGAACCGTTTTATTTGTCAAATAATTTAGATTATCTATTTAAAATTTTACCTGATTATGTGAAGGTTGTTGGATGTATAGTTAACGACGCTTCACCATTTGGAAAAAAAGAAAGTTTTTATAATAAAATTAAGAAAACCTATGATGTTTTTGGTTTTACTTTTTTTTGTTACTATTCATTTAGATTTATAATTAGAAAAATTAATGTTTTTAATAATGTTGATAGTGTATTAAAAAAACACAGAATATCAAAAATTAGTTTAACAAAACATATTAATCATGCTCAATCATTAGCATTGATAAAAAAATATAAACCAGATTTATTGGTGTCTATTTTAGGCAATGAGATATTTAAAAAAGAATTAATAACTCTTGCTCCTAAAGGATGTATTAACTTACATACAGCTTTGCTGCCTAAATATAGAGGTTTGATGCCTAGCTTTTGGGTTATGAAAAATGGAGAGAAATATACTGGAGTCTCTGTATTCTTTGTAGATGAAGGTATAGATAGCGGACCAATAATACTTCAACAGAAAATAGAAATAGGAAATAAAACACAACAAGAATTAATACAAGACACTAAAAAAATAGGGATGGAATTAATTTCTAAAGCTATTGATTTAATTTCTAACAATAACATAACTCTTATAACCAATGATGATAATAAAATGACGTATTATAGTTTTCCAACTAAAGATGATGTTTTGGAATTTAAACAATTAGGCAAAAAGTTTTTTTAATGAGAATATTAACTTTTGATATTGAAGATTGGTTTCATATTTTACATAAATATCCAGAAAACATATTAGAAAAATGGGGTAATTATGAAGTAAGAATTCATAATGGTATGGATAGGATATTTAAGGTTTTGATAGATAATAATATTAAAGCAACTTTTTTTGTTGTAGGCTATATTGCCCGTAAACACCCAGAAATCATTCGAAAAATTACTGAACTAGGATTTGAAGTTGCGGCTCATTCGGACATGCATAAAGTCGCCTACAAACAAACAAAAAAAGAATTTAAAGAAGATTTAAAAAAATGTATCTTTAGTATTGAAGATATTATAGGAAAAAAAGTAGTATCATATAGAGCGCCAGGATTTTCTATTAAGAGAGAAAATATATGGGTTTTTGAAGTTTTATGTAATATGGGGATTATGTATGATGCATCAATTTTTCCTGCAGAAAGAGAAAATGGAGGATTTGCTAGTTTTTCCGCCAGCGAACCTAGTATTATTTATGGTAAATCTTTTGAAATCAAAGAATTTCCAATGAGCACAAATATATTTTTTGGCAAAAAATTTACTGCAACAGGAGGAGGTTATTTCAGGTTTTTTCCATATCGAATAATTAGAAACTTGATATCTAAATCAGGATATACAATGACATATTTTCACCCTAGAGATTTTGATGCAAACCAACCTATGCTTGAAGGTTTAAGCCTCAAGAGAAAGTTTAAGTCATATTTTAATTTATCAACCTCATATGTTAAATTAAAACAATTAGTATATGACTTTGACTTTATAGATATTTCTGAAGCCTCTAAAAGAATTAATTGGGATAAAGCCCCAAGATTTAGTATTGATGAGTTATCTTTAAAATTAAATAATAAATAGATCAGAGCTAATTTTGTCTGACAATATTTGCCCTTTTCTGGTAATGGTATAGTTAGAGTTAGTTTTTTTTATCATTTCATTTTGAATCCATTTTTGAACATGTTTAATAAAGTACTTTTGGCTTTTTTCTCCAAATAATGTATTAAGAGTATCTATATTTATCCCCCACATAGTTCTCATAGAAACAAATATAAAATCATTGTATTTTTCCTTTAAAGTTAGCTCTTCTTTATTATAATAGCATTTGTTATTATTGATGTTATAAATATATTTTTTATTTGAGGATATATTCCATCTTCTAACACGTCCATTATAAGAATGAGCAGAAGGCCCAACCCCTATATAATGTTGATTTTTCCAGTATCCTATATTATGTTTAGAAAAGAAGTTTTCTTTTCCAAAATTTGAAATTTCATATTGAATAAAATTATTATCATTGGCCATTTCAGTTAGTATATAGTACTGTTCAATTTGTGTTTTTTCATTTGCTGGAAATATTTCATTTTTTTTAATTAACTGATGCAGTGCAGTTTTTTTTTCTACGGTTAAACAATATGCCGAGAAGTGTTGAATATTTAGATCAAACAATATTTTTAGATTTTCTTTCCAATCTTTTATGCTTTGTTTGGGCAAGCCATAAATAAGATCAATTGTTATATTATTAAAACCTATTGATTTAGCTTTATTTATGCAATTAATAGAATCCTTAAAATTATGAGATCTGTTCATGAAAAATAAATCTTCTTGTTTAAATGACTGCACGCCTATACTTAATCTATTTATACTACTTTTTTTAAACTCTAATACTTTACTTTCTTTTAAATCATCTGGATTACACTCTATAGTTATTTCTATTTTCTTATCAATTTTATACAACTTGTAGATTTGATTAAGTATTTGATTTATTTCTACAATATTTAAAATAGAAGGTGTTCCACCGCCAAAGTAAATTGAAGATATAGTTTGATCACTTAATTCAGGGACTCTTAATTCCAGTTCTTTACAGATTGCATCTACCATTTCAGATTTATCATTTTTTGATACTTTGAAATAAAAGTTACAATATGTACATGCCTGTTTGCAGTAAGGGATATGTATGTATATGCTGCCCAAAAAAATATTTTACGCTAAATTAAAAAAGAAATTTTTTTAAACCGGATTATTTAATTAAACAATTGATATTCAAACATTGGCGCTCCTTTCTCTCCAATAGAGTTATAAAAATCTATATAGCGCAATTTAAAATATCTTCCTTGAGAGTCTTTTATTATATAATTAATATAATCTTTGATGTAGTAATATTGGGATTCAAAATTATACTCCTTCCAGTTATAGCCGATTATATTTTGATTATTACTAAAAGTATAATTTGAAATTGAACTTTCGTTGATTTCAAAAAATGGAGTTACGCTATCAATTGCGACTTCTATCCCAGATGAGGAATTGATTAAGACTCCAGTCACTAAATATGATGGATTAGCATTATTGTTAATATATAAGTGAGTGTATTGAGTAAATAAAAGATCCCATTCACTATCTAAAGGCTCTTCAATAGGCGAATTATTTTCAAAAGAAAATCGTATTACTGAAGAGCCATTTGTTTTATCAATTTTACAATAAGACATTTCTGAATTATCAAGATTGGAATGTCTCAATATATAGTATTTTTCTGTGATGGAGTCAACACGAAATTTTTTTATCCCCCTCGGCTCCCCATTTTCATTATAACCTCTATCGAGTATAAATAATTGCTTTAAATTTCTATAGTCACCAATATATGTGTTGTTAAAAAGACTTATTGCATTATCCCATCCCCATACTGCCAAGTTAGGAACAGAAGTTGTGTTTTCAAAATTTGCATTTTCAATTTTAATAATTTGACTATATGTAGATGAATTAATTTTAATGCGGTATCCTTCCGGACCATTTTCTAAACCAATATCCCATGCAGTTTTTATATTTTCTGAAACAATAGAACTATCTTTTATATTATAAAATATTTGTTTTGCATAATTATTACCTAACTCAATTTGAGTACTAATTACAGGGCCATTATTTGCAGGCACAATAGGTATTTCTGTTTGTTCGCAACCAAATAAGCATAAAAATAAAAACACTAAAACTAGATATTTTTTCATAATTTAAATTTTATGCTCGCAAAGTATGATCTTCCGTAACCAATGCTTAAGTTATTATTAGCACTACTATGCACCGATGTATTTTCTGTATAATTAGAAATTTCTATAACATTCAAAATATTTTTAATTCCTAAGCTAAGGTCTATATTGTATTTTGATAGATATTTGTTAAAAGAAGCATTTAAAAGTTGATATCCATCTCTATAGCTAGTAATAACACTATTATCTATGCTTTCCAAATAATAAGGCACTTTACCAGTATATTTAAAGAAAAGATTTAATTTGGATGCTTTTAAAATATTTATAGTCGCGTTAGCTATAAATTCAGAAGAATATAAAAAATCATTTAATATTAGATTTTCTTTATCTATATTGTTTTTTATTCCAATATATGAGCCACCAACTGTCAAATTTATTTTCTTGTATATAAAATTAAGGTTAGAAGATATTCCTTTTGATTCAAATTCACCAATATTAAAATATGAATATATATCATTCTGTAAAGAGTTGCTGGTAAGATCTATTTTATTATTTATTTTATTTTGAAATAGACTTAAATCGAAATCTAGAGTAGTATTATAAATATAATTATAACTTAATTGATAGTTTTTTGATTCTTCAGCTACTAGTTTATTATTGCCAATTATATTGTGATTAATATCAACAAAATCAAAAAATAATTCTTTTAGGGTAGGCGCCCTAAATCCTTTCGCAAAAGAAATCCGCAGCTTGTTTTTTTTAGAATTGTACATGAAAGAAAGAGATGGTATTAACGGCGCTTGATATTTAGTATTATAAATTAATCTAAGGCCAGTATTAAATAAAAAATAATTATTTATCACTGTTTTTAAATTACAAAATGCCGCGTAGTCTGTTTGTTCTTGCGCGCCATTACTTAATCTTTTCCCTTTCGCAATTTGTTTTTGAAAATCTAAACCAATTTGATAATCAAATAAACCTTCAGAACTAAAAGTAGTTTTGGCTGTCAACAATTTAAAGACAGAAGTATCTTGAGCACTTAAATCGTTTAGTAAAGTGGGTGTTAAAGTTGTTAGATCATTTATAAAGGCACTTTTTATTCTCTTATAGTCATTATAGCTTAGCAGAAACCTCAATGGATTATTATTTAATTTATAATTTAAATCGGTACCAGCATTTCTTCTGAAAGTATAATAATAATCATCAAATGCAGATTCAAAATAAGGCCCTCTAGGATAACCTCTGTTAGTTATTTTTTCATAAAAATGATTAATGTAATATCTGCTCCTACTTTTTTCTTTGTTTATTATCCATTGAATTTTATTAGATATCTGTTCTTTAGGCTTCCATGTGTGTGCTCTATTTGTATCAGCTAAAGTTTTTTTTGGAATAAAATTAAATTTATCATTCTCTGACCATCCATCAAAATAATTTCTCTCCAGCTTGTATATTGAAATGATATTATTATTGTTATTTGATACACTAAAGCTATTATTGTATCTACCAATACTTTCATAATAGCTTTTAAAAGCTAAACTTTTTTTTAACGTATAATTTTTTTTTGTGATAATATTAATTGTTCCAGCTAAAGCATCTGTGCCGTAGTTTACTGAAAGTGGACCTTCAACTATTTCAATTCTTTCTATATTTTCTAAATTAATTTGTGACAAATCAATATTTCCATTTAATCTTCCAATTACAGGAATCTCATCAATTAATATTTTGACATTTTGCCCTGCTAATCCCTGCATCTTTAAACCTGATCCCAAAACATTATCTTGTATTAATTGAATATTCAGTTTTTGAGAAAGAGCTTCTGCTAAATTATTATATAAACCTGATTTAAGCTCTTTAGCCCCAATAATTTTAATGTTTTGAACAGCATTTTTTTTATTAATTGGATTGATTTGTCCAGTAACTACAACTTCGTTTAAAAGCTTGTTTATACTAATTGAAGAACCCGTATCTTTTTTTGTTGCTATTTGACTAAATGCAATATGACTAATAAAGACAAAAAATAATATTATTTTTTTTGACATAAACTGATATTAGTAGTAGTCTAATATACAACAAGTTTTTGTTCCCTAACAACTTTAGAGCCATTGCTTATATTTATTATATAAACACCGCTATTAAATTCAGAAGAAGGAATATCTATATATGAAAATGAATTTATATTCACTTTTTCTTGGAAAATAATTTGTCCAAACATGTCATAAACCGAAATGGTATTTATACTTTCTTTTAAATCTAATATTAATTTAGAATCCCCACTAGTAGGGTTTGGGTATACAACAAGTTTATTTTCTTTTAATAAATTTCCTGCTGATGCTGGAGAACTCAGCAATTCTGTGTTAAATTCTATGTTACCTGTGGAAGCGCCATCAAAGGAAGTGAAAAATAATCGCCATATATTGTTAGAAAGATCTTTAATAAAGTAACAACGACTATTGTCAACAACATAAGAATTCTGATATGTTTTCCAGTCAAATCCAATACCATTAATTATAGTCTCGAAGTCATGTTGAGAATAATCTGTATAAGTTGAAGGTGATGCTATGTTTAATGCTTTTGCAACTTCAACCCCGTCATTTATCAATGCTCCGGTTACTGAATAAGGGACGAATGAGCCTTGAAATGGATAGTCAGTAATGTATTTAGTAAATGTGATATCCCATTCAAGTAAATTAGGCTCTCTATCAATTATTTGGTTTTGATCAAGAGAGAAGTATATAAATCTTTTGTCACTATAGTTCGATGCAATTATAGATTGATCAATTATGTTAGAACCATCTAGATCAGCATATTTGAAAACATATTCTCCAGCGACTTTTCTTTTTATCCATAATTTTTTCCAATTTCCATTTACGGTTCTAATCAAGAATAAAGAATCACCAACAACATGATGTGTTTGAAGATTATATACACCCCATCCATAATCAAAACCACCTAATGTATATTTATCAAACGCTCCCATTGCCCAGCTTGTATCACTATTATGCATCACATTTGATAAAATATTTGGAGTACTTGTATTAATATTATTCCATGAGGATGTATCTCCTAAAGGATAAGTAAATAGCTCAACCCCTTTGCCTCCATTTATTCGTATGGTTGATGACATAATTTCTGTACTGAAAGATATGTCCCAATCATCATTCTGGACATTCAGAACCTCACCATTAGTCATACTATAAAATATTTGATTTTTATAATCTGACTGCATTGATACCAATGTATTTTGTGCATGAATGTTTATGGATATGACAAATAAAGCCAAAAGTATTTTTTTCATTTTATTATAAATTTTTACAAAAATAATTAATAGAAATAATTTTGTAACAACGAATAAGGTTCAATAAATATTAAATAAAGTTCATGAAGTAATTTATCATTTTTTAGAATAAAAATAACTATAAAAGTTTAAATTTGCATAACAGATTTAAAACATGAAAGAGCTGAGTGTTGACGGGTTTTGTTATATTTTAATTAACAATAATCTTAAGAAAGGTTTTTTGAAAAATGATGTAGATGCATCATTGATACAATTTCATTTTGTGCTAAAAGGAAGCGTAAATTTTTTATTTAATAATGGAAATTATGAGTTGAATATTAATGAAAGAAAGTATTTAACTTTATATAATCCACAAAAAAATCTTCCTTTAAACATTTCATCAAAGGAAGAGTCTTTATGCATCTCAGTTTTAGTATCAATAGATGAATTCCATAAGCTCTTTTCAAAAGAAAAGATCAATATACCATTTCTTAACAAAGAAAATATTAACCAAAAATATTATCATGAAGATAAAATTACACATCCTGCTTTTGATGTTTTATTTCAATTGTATGATAATTATGACACCGACGCTTCAATTAACAATTTATATTTAAAAGCAAAAATTTATGAATTGTTTAGTATTATTTTTCAAAAAGACTCACAAAGTAATATTGAACAGTGTCCTTTTATTATGAATGACGAACAAGTTCGTAAGATAAAATTAGCAAAGGAAATTGTTTTAAGCCGATTTGACGATCCTCCTACTTTAGCTGATTTATCAGAAGAAATTAATTTAAGTTTAAAAAAATTAAAACAGGGATTTAAAGAAATTTATGGCAAACCAGTTTTTCAGTATTTGTTAGATTACAAAATGAATATGGCAAAAGAATTGTTATTGCAAGGCGTTTACAATGTTAATGAAATCAGCTTGAAATTAGGCTACAGTACAGCCAGCCATTTTATTGCGGCTTTTAAGAAGAGGTATCGCCTTACACCAAGAAAGTATGTTCTAAATAATTATTAGTTTTCAGTTTTATTGTCAATTTCACAGTTATTGTTTTTAAAAATTCTATGCCTGTTGTTTGCAATGATTTGATAGAATTTATCTCTAAAGGGCTGCGGTATGATATAACCAAAAGTTAATATATTATATGGAAATTTCAACTTTCTTATTATTTCTAGAATTGCATCTGACTTAGTTTTTATTTTATCATTCTCAATTAATATTATTGTTTGTTCAAGATTAAGCTGCGTATCTATTTTGTTTAGTATTTCTTTTCCTTTATGACTTTTCATTGCTATAAATAGTATATTCTGTTTTTTTATTCTTTTAATAACAAATTGAACATAGTAATTACATAAAGAACACTCTCCGTCAAAAAGGATAATACATTTTTTGGTTTTTGGCATCATCATATTTTAAATTCTAATGTTATATAATAGTTTCTTGGCGGAGAAGGAATTATGCCAGGACCTGGGTATCCAGTAGCTCTTCTAGTAAAATAAATATTATTACTTAAATTATTAATCCCAAAATATAAATTCATAAAACGATAATGCATTTTATATGAAAAATCATAAATATAATAGGCAGGTATTTTTCCTATAATTCCTGTGATATCACTTTCATCGGCATTACTTGCATCGGTATATTGATCAGAGATATAGCTGTATTGCATTCCAAATGTATGATTATTTAGTACAATATTAAGGCCATATTTTATATTGAACTTAGGTGTAAATTCAACTTCATTACCTATTATACCATTAATTTGAGAGTTTAAGTATTTAGATTTTGTATATGAAAAATTTATAAAACTATTTATGGTTATTTTATTATAGTATGGCATTTTTAATTTAACATCAAATAAAGACTCTATACCATTAATTTTGGCATCCCCAATATTCCCTCTTTCAGTTTTAACAACAAAGTATCCAGGCATTTCTTCAAATATTTTTTGAACAAATCCTATTCTATTATTATAATTAAGTTGAAAATAATTAATATCAAACTGAATTATTCTGCTATTTAAACTTCTTAAACCTATATCAAAAGTATATCCATCTTCATCATTAAGATCAGAACTGATTACAAAAGAAGGGCTTTTAATACTCATGTCAGCAAAAGTAACAGATCTATAGTTTTGAGATATATTAGAATACATATTCATATATTTATTAGCTTTATACGATAAACCAGTACCGAACAAGATAAAACTTCTTTGGTTTGATCTATTTTCATAATAAGTAGTATCAAAAATTGTAGCACCTATTAAATTATATCTTCTAAAAGTATAATTGCCATTACTTTTTGTGTTAATATATTCATATCGAAAACCAGGAGTTATTGACAATAAGTCATTTATATAAAAAATGTTTTCCCCAAAAACCGCATAATTTATATTAGGATAATCATAATATGATTGATTTACATATGAAGACATAATATCATTATAGTAATAGTTAAAGTTAGCATCATAATTTGAAGAACCAGGTCCTTGTTCGCTTATGTTAGAAGATTTATAAATTTTTGCACCTAAAAGTAATACAGAACTTTTTTTAAATAACGTATAATTTTTTAAAATTCTTTTCTCTGCGCCAATATTATTAAAGATCCCCTTAATTAGATCTCTTTCCATTAAAGGATCAATTTGATCTACTCTATTATCTCTAAAACCTAATGCATATCGATACGCATTAAGACTAAATATGTTAAGATTGAATTTAGTTGTACGGTTGATTTTATAAGCAATTTTAGTATTGTATAATAACCACTTTACTTTAAACCAATTTCTTTCTCTATTACTTTGTAGCGGGTTGCTATAAAACATATTATCTGTTAACCCACCAGCTTGTTGTGCCAGATATTCTAAAAATGTTAACTCAGCAGATACTTTAATTTTTTTTGAAAGGGAATAATTAAAATGTGTGAAAAAATTAATTGATTCAAATGTAGAATTTTTTCTAAAACCATCTCCTTTTTTGTAATTTATAAATGAATAGTACCCTATTTTTTTAACAGAACCATTAATGCTCGTAAAGTTTGTTAATAAATTATTACTTCCTATTGTATTTCTATAAACTAAGCAGAATTTTTTATTTTGATTAGGTTTTTTAAAAACGAAATTTATTAACCCTCCAAATTGCGTTCCATATTGTAGAGAAGCGGCTCCTTTAACAACTTGTATTTGCTCTAATGCTTCAGCAGGCGGTGTGTAATAACTTTCTGGGTACCCCAATACATCTGCACTAATATCATAACTATTTTGTCTTGTATTAAAATTTGCCGATCTATTTGGGTTTAAACCCCTACTACCTATATTTAGTTGTAATCCAGCATCATCGTTTTGAAAAATATTTAGACCTGCTATTTTATTGTAAATTTGTCTTGCATTATTGGTAGCGACACTTCCAAGAGTATTTGACAAAATTATTTTTTTTGTTTTCTTCCCAGCGTAAATAGCATCTTCTACAACATCACTTAAAACACCTGAATTAAAGTCATTTTTTGATGAGTTAACTATTATTTCATTTAATTCAAATGCTAAAGGTTGAAGATAAATAATACTTAACGTATCAGAATCAGAAAAAACTTTAACTAAATAATTATAATTTTCTTTATGGAAAACTAATTTAATACTACCATCCAAACTATTAATTTTAAAATTCCCCAGACTATCACTATTAGTGATAAACCCATCATAAAAATCATATATTTGTACATTCGAAAGAGGCTCTTTTTCTAAATTACAGTAAATTTTTCCGTAATGTGTATTTTGAGCTTTTGAAGTCAAATACAAAATCATAATAAGCCCTATTAAATTAAAAACCTTTAATCTCATCATTAAATTTTATTATCCAATCTTTTGATTTAAAAGATTCTTTTTCTTGTGACAGATCTATGTTATTTTTAATAAACTGCTTACTTAATCTTCCATTTAAAGTAACGTAACTATCTACATAAACGCTAGGATCTGTAAATCCAATTTTTTTATAATATTCTGATATGATATGAGCATATTCAAGAATCATATCGGGTTGGAAACTCATTTGTTTTTCTTGAAAGGAGGTTAAAAAATCTGAGTTTTCTACTACAATTCTCTTTTTAGATTTATTATCAACAATTGTAAAGGTGCTGTGACCAGCTTTTTCAATCAGCATGACTCTCCAAGAAAACCTATACCCCTCCTCAGACCAGAAAAGTTCACTATCATATAATAAATATCTAAAAGGGAGCAATATTTGAATTATCATAAAGAGAGATAATATTATTAATACGGGCCTCTTAAATTTAATTTTATAATTTTCTATGACTTTATAATTATAATTTTTAATCCATTTTTTATCAAATCTATTGAGTATTCTTTTGTGAAATTTATTGTCAAGAAATATAAAAGAGGATACTATCATTATATATGGAAACATTCCTATGGATGGAAAAAATATAGCAGTCATTGAATGAAAAATTAACACAAAAACATATGCAATATTTCTATAACGTTTGCTAAAAAGAAAAAATCCAATTAAAACATCATAAAACATACCACACCAACTCATAAAAAAGGGAACCCAATTTTTAGTCATTATACCACCAATCAAAGGAAGGTCATATTTTCCTGGCAACCAAATACTTAAAGGCATAGCTTTTAATAGCCAATCAGAATTTATTTTTGCAATTCCTGCATAAAAGTATATTATAAATAACATTAGCCTAATTATATCAATTGACCATTTAGGTGTTTTTTTATATACAAATTTATTTTTAATGGCATCAATTGATCCGTAAATATTCGCTGGTAGAAAAATTAATATAAATGATATTATGCTAACAAAATAGTAGTGGTTAAGATAGGTTGTTTTATCAATTAATTCTATATATGTAAATGAAAAGAAAAACATTATAGACGCAATTCGATATTTGTAACCAATCGCAATAAATATTGAGGAAATTGCACAAATTAAAAAAAGAATGTAGTTCCACTCTTCAAGAGATTTAACCCATTCAAAACCATAATATTTAAAATGAATAATAGGATCTATATAAATTGTTTCAATCCATCCATTTAGCCAAAATCTAATAATAGAAATAAACATTAACAATCCAAATAATATTCTAAATACAACTAATGGGTATATATCAGTGTATGAGTTAAAATAGTTATGAATTTTTTTAAGCATAAAAAAATAGATTCTCTATTTAGAGAATCTATAAAAATATAGTGTTAGGTTTAATTTATTAATCACCATCATTATCTAAATAATCAGTAGAAATATTAAAAAATGATAACATATCAGTTTTTGTGTAAGTAACTAGAGTTTGCATAGCGTAAAACACATCAAACATAGCTTGATTGTTTGTATTCATTTGTATTATAAAATCATCATTTAACAGCTCTATTTTATCATCAATAATATTTAATTGATTGTCGATTGCTAAAATTAATTCTTCAGTGTTATCAAGGTATATAAGATAGTCCTCTAAGCCTGTTCCCTCAGATAATCCATCAAATGAGCTGCCTTGATATACTCTTTTTACTGATGAAAAAGCTTCTTTTAATAATTCTTTGCAGATATCAGATTTGTAATATGATTCAACATGATCATATAGAGGGTTGAGATCACCACGAACTCCTGACGGAGTTGCTACTTTAGCTTCTCGAACTCTTTTTTCAAAGTATTGCAAAAAATCATTTACAACAAGGTTTAGGCTAGAAGTTGCAGTATTATTGGTAGAATTAACAAAAGCACTTTTATTTGATAGCCAATCAGTTAATATATTTTCTGTCATTGTTTTCATGTCCTGAACTAGCGCTACCAAATATTGCTTATATTTTAAGCCATTATTTACATCATTATAGATTGATATAATATCACCATCACCGACACCAAAGATCATATAGCCGATAGCTGGAAAACCTGTAGTCCCTAACATTGATTGCGTAAAATTGCCAATTTCATTTATTCCTAAATCAATGTTTTGATGTATCATAGATTCTGAACAGGGATAAGAATTCATTTTTGCAGCATATTGTAGCTCTTCGGCTTTTCTAAGATTAAACATTGCGACTGCTTGCCACGCTTTATAGTTAGAAACCCAAGCATTTCTCATTGAAGATAAATTGTTTTCATTAGCATTTTCAATAAATAAATCAACAGAGCTCTGTAAATCATCTATTTTTGAATTTAAATTTGTATATGAAGGAATAATTATAGATTCATAAGTAAATTCAAGTATTTGCCCTCTATTAAAATCATCTACCGTTGGTTTTAACTCATCTGAAGAACCACAACTTGTTATTATGAGTATGATAATTATGTAATAGTATTTTTTCATAAAATAATTATTTAAAAAAGGGTGCTAGCATTAGCACCCTTTTTATTTAAAAAAAATTAATTATTTGCTGCTGCCATTGCTGCTTCAATTTGAGCCGCCATGTCAGTAAGTGTATTAGCCTCTAAGCTCCAAGCACCGTTTGTTCCAGCATCAAGTGTTGTTAACATGTTGTCTACTTCTGAATGCGAGAATAAAGGCATTCCATTAGCCATCTTTGTAAATTGTAAACTCATTACAAACCCCCAAGCTTCAGATACAGAGTGGAAAAATTTATCAGTTCCCATTTGTTCAGCTGATTTCTTTAGATAATCTGCCGCGTGCCAAGCTACTACATTAGACAATGTAGTATTAACAACAGTAATTTGTCTATCAATTTCATCCTGACAATTTTCTACAATAGCTTGACGCCCTAATTTATAGGCATCATATGCATCTTGTTTCCAGTTACTACCAGAATAATCTATACCATTATGTTTAGTAAGATATTTACCAAGGAAATTACATCCTGATATTTCAGGCACTGTAATATCACCATCCATGCCATAAGTATACCCAAAAGCCTCATCCCAGTAATGCTCAGCCTTAGTATAGTAAGTATCGTTACCATCATATCCTCTGTTGTCGTTTTCGTCTATGATGTTGATTTTAGTAAGATAGTCATAGGCATTTTGTTCTAGACATAAAGCACCAATTAACATTTTAGCATATAATTGATCTAGCTCCCATCCTCTAGCATCTAGTTGGTAGCTGCCTTTCCATCCCGCTTGTCCAGCAGAAGCTACAATATTTGTGTCTGCAAGTGTTGATGAAATTGCTGCATATCCATTTAAAATAGAATTTAATTGCTCAATAATATGAGTTCTGTTTGGATCATTTTCGGCAGTTTTCGTTAATAATTTTGAATTGGCATTATCAATAGCGGCTGTGATATCAGCGCTAGTAACTGCCGTTGCACTTCCTTTTCCTGCATTTAGCATATCATAAACTGCTTTTGCAGTAGCAAGTCTATTTGATTGACCACCAAAATAAACTGTGTTGTTTCCATCATTTGTAAATACATATGACATAGGAGTGTTTTCTACTGTACATCCAACAGGAGTAACATCATCATCACTATTTTTAGAACATGAAGATAAAATTATCACTGTAGATAAAAGTATAGTTTTAAATAAGTTGTTGTTTTTCATTTTTTAATTTTTTTAATTATAAATTTTGGCAAAAATAATAATTTATTTATAATTAGTCTAAATAAAAATAATAGATTTGCCGCCAAATTTAAAAATTATGGAAAAGAGTAAAATCATGAAAAGATTAATTTACCAAACTATGCATGCCGTTCTTTCGATAGTTGTGGCATTATTTTTTATATCTAAAGGTTATGGAAAATTAAATTCGGAGAAATTAAAGCCAATCGAAAAAAATCAAATTATTAACACAATTATAGAAAATAATTCTTACGAAGCACCTGTTGGTTATAATATTGTAATGAACACATTTAAATCCTCAGGGTTTTTAGATATGATTTCAATTATTCAAATATTATTAGGGATATTAATTTTAATACCTATTACTAGACTTATTGGTTTATTAGCTTTGTTACCAGTAATATTTAATATATTTTTTATGCATGTTTTTTTTGATAATAGAATAGATGAAAATATAGAAACGGGAATATTATTATTAATTAATATTATTCTATTATTTTATTATAAAAAAATATTTAAGCACGCATTATTAAAAAAAATAGCAGATAATTAATAATAATTTTTTTTTATTTTTGGTTTAACAGGAAGTATAAAAATGAAAAAAAAATACCTTAAAGAGTTATCCAAAGAAGAAATAAATATTTTAAAGAATAAAGGTACAGAGCCTGCTTTCTCAGGTAAATATAACGATTTTTTTTTAGCTGGAATTTTTGTTTGTAGAGCTTGTAAAGCACCATTATACGAGTCTAACACAAAATTTAACTCTAATTGCGGATGGCCTTCATTTGACGATGAAATCGATGGAGCCATAGTTAGATATGAAGACCTAACTTTAGGTAGAGTCAGAACAGAAATATGTTGTGCAAATTGTGATGGACATTTGGGTCATGTTTTTCATGGAGAACAAATAACAAAAAAGAATGTCAGACATTGTGTTAATTCATTAAGTATACAGTTTAAAGAATATGATAAATTAGAAAAAGCAACTTTTGGCGGAGGTTGTTTTTGGAATTTTGATTATATATTTAGAAATCAAAAAGGAGTTTATTTCAGTCAAACAGGATATATGGGGGGGAATATTGCAAACCCAAGCTATCAAGTTGTTTGTGGTGGTGATACAGGGCACGTAGAAGTTGTACAGTTATATTTTGATTCAGATATTTTAACTTTCGAACAATTATTATCTATTTTTTGGAATAATCATAATCCCACCACATTAAACCAACAAGGGGATGATATTGGTGATCAATATCAATCTGTAATTTTTTATCATAATGAAAAACAAAAGTTGTATGCTGAAAACTCTTTAAAAGACCAACAGAAAAATTGGAAAAAAACTATAGTGACAAAACTAGAATTTGCAAAGGAATTTTTTAGAGCAGAGGAGTACCATCAAAATTATTTTAATAAAAATGGTATAAAAAACTGCAAACTTTAATTTTTTAATAAATTAATAGCAAAAGTAGTTCCTTCACCTTTTTTTGAATCTACCACAAAAATACTGCCTTTATGATAATCTTCTATTATACGTTTAGATAAAGATAAACCAAGCCCCCAACCTCTTTTTTTAGAAGTTACACCTGGTTTAAATATATTATTACTTATTGTTTTATCAATTCCTGGCCCATTATCAGCAATTGAGATTAGTATATTTTTTTCATTATTAATAATAGAAATTATAATTTTTCCCTTTCCTTTCATTGCATCCACAGCATTTTTAACAAGATTTTCTATAACCCATTCAAATAATATTTTATTTACAGGAACTTTTATTTTTTTATCAGGAAAAATAAGATTGAAATTTATATTTGAGGGCATTCTTAATTTTAAATATTCAATCGATTTTTCAATTATTCCCAAAACATCTATGTTTTCTAATTCTGGTTTTGAACCAATTTTTGAGAATCGATCTGCAATTGTTTCAAGACGTTTTACATCTTGCCCCATTTGTGAAACCATTTTTTCATTCTCAGATTTTTCTTTTAATAATTCTATCCATGCCATTAAAGAAGAAAGAGGTGTTCCAATTTGATGAGCTGTTTCTTTTGCCATCCCTGCCCAAACTTGATTTTGTTCAGACTTCCTACTAGAGCTAAAAATGAAGTATGCAATAAACATGAACAGACTTATAAATCCTAATTGATAAATAGGGTAATAGCGTAAGCGATATAATAAATCAGAATCTTTATAATAAATCCATTGAAGATCTCCAATAAATTTAATTTCAATTGGAGGGTTTCCACTTTCTTTAATTTCATTCAGCTCTTTTCTTAAGAACGCATTATTTATAATTTTAGGTTTTATTATACCAATTTTTGTTAATGTATTTTCATTTTTAAAATTTCTATACTCTAAAATACTATCACATTCATCAACTAAAATAACAGGTATATTACTGTTTTCTGAAATAACTTTAATAGCTAATGAATAATCTCCTTCACCTTGTAAATTAACAAGATGTTTGGTAGCATCTGCCCATAATTCAATTTTATTTCTTTCTTCATTCTCTAATTCTTTAACTAGTTTATTTGTTATGAAGAGAGAAGAGATACCAATAATTATAGCAATAATTGCTAGTATCAATTTCCATCTTTTTTTCTTTACATAAATATCCATTTTTATTTTGGATTATATTTGTTGTTTTCTTCCCATTCAATAATTACATCGTCACCTTTTTCTTTTTCTTTTTTCTTTTCATTTTGGAGTATATCTTCCTTAATTATATCTTGTAAAATTTTCACTTCTTTTGTAATACCTTGCTCTAAATCTTCTTTAATTCTAAGTCCATCAAAAGTAATTTTCGGATTATTGGTATTGCCTTTCATTTTTAAATAAACAGTTGTAAAAACTTCACCATCTTCTTTTATTTCACCAAATTCGGTACTAGAGTTTTTATTTTTTTGTCTAAAAGTGCTGGATAATAATTCTGAAAGTAAAAGTTGTATGTTATAGTCAATTTCTTGCTCAAAAGTATGTTTCCCAGATAGATATACAGATAATGCTGAAGATTTTATTTCCATATCAGGGATATTTACAATTCGATCTTTTACTTCAATTGTATTTTCTAATGTTGAGAATTTCACATGTTTTAAATCATTTAGGCTGATAAAAGTAGATAGATTCTCTAAAGGTTTAAAATCAATTAATTCACCTTTTTCAATAATTAGATGTGATTTAATTTTTAGTTTTTTATCATCAAATATATAGTCTGGTTTCCAATGAGATTCAATATTTATTTCTGCTGTACCAATTCCATTTATTTCTTCTTCATCAATAAATTGTTGATTAAAATTATTAAAACTATTAAAAGCGTTTCGTATATTAATTTTATCACAACCAATATTTGTCTTTAAAACTATATATTTATTAGTTGGTTCAGTTAATTCAAAATCTAAATTTATTTTCCCTTCAAGCGCATTTAATGTTAATTTTTTACCAGAAAATAAATAGTTATTATAATTTATTTCTCCTTTTAATAGCCAGGCTTTAAAATCATCATAAATTAATTCATCAATATTATTGGTAAGTTTTAATTTTATCCAAGATGGAAATGAACGTTTAGTTTTTTGTGATTTTCCTGTTTTATTTAAAGTAATAAGTTCTTGTAAAATAATTTTATTAGAATTTAAATAGCCATTTATATTTATTTCAGGTGTTTTATAAATTAAATATTTAATGAAATTGGTAATTTCACCATTAAAATTTAAATTGCTTTCCCCAATATTCATGTTACTAGAGTAGACATTTAAAATATGGTTTTCTAAATTAAATTTCATATCGTAGATGTTAAAATCTAGAGGGGAATCTAAATATTTAAAGAAAACATTTTTAAAACTTGCACTTGTATGGTGATAGGCATCTAAAAAATGGTTTTTAAAATTTGAATTAAAACTTAATCGTCCATTATATTTTGTATTAGCAATAAATCGACCGCTTAATTTAAAAAATGGAGAATCTTGAAAGTATTTATTTAATTCGGAAAGCTGCCAAGAAGAATTTAAATTAGCATTTAAGTTAGGCTGATTTAGATTACGAACCACAAAGTCACCATTTATATCTCCATCTTTTGTGCTTGCTTTAATTGAAGACACTGTTATCGTTGTGTTTTTAAAATCACATGTTTCTCCATTATTTATTTTTCCTTCAAGAGTAATATTGTTTAGAAAAACAGGCTTGCTTTTTAATTCAAAAAGACCATTAGATATATTAAAATCCATATTAAAAAACGGACTGCTATTTTTTGTAAATGAGCCTTTTATATAGCTAGTACAATTAAAAATACCATCGGTAATAAAAGGCGCACATATTTTTTGTAAATTTTCTGGAAGATGAAGTATAATACTTTTTAATTGTTGTTTGTTAGCCGAAACGATTAAATCAAGTTCATTATTTTTTAAAATTGACCCCTCTAATTTAGTCATAACATTTTCAATTAATAAATCTGTATTTTTAATGTCTATCTTTTGGTCTTTAATTTGTAGAATCCCATTTATGTAACATTCTTTATCTTTTAAATAATTTATTTCCCCCACTCTTAGGTATTCAGCAATTAAATGACTATTTAAAGAAATTCCATTTTTGTTAAAATCAATTTCTGTTTTTTTGTTTGTCCATTTAATAGAGGTATTGATATTTTGTTTTTTATAATCAATCTGTGTGTTATTTAAAATTATTTTTTGTATCGATATTGTATTATTTTGAGTTGTATCTCTGCCAAATATTTTATAATTAGGCATGTTATCATCATATCTAATATTTAATTTTGCATGATCTAAATTTATTTTCTTAATCTGATATTTTTTTAATGCAACATCCATTAGACTAAGATTCACAAATGCATTCTGAGCATATATAAGTGTATCTATAAAATTAATGTTCTCGTATATTGTTAAATCTTTAAATTTAACTGAAGCATATGGTAGTTGCTCCCATAAAGTAAAATCTATTTCTTTAATTGTTATTGAGGCATCAATATTGGACCTAATATTTTTAATAACATTTTCCTCAATTTCATCACTGTAAATAGACGAAATCAATACTACTAACACTCCAATTATAAATATAATAGATGCAAAAAGATAAAATAGAATTTTAAATATTCGATTCATTATTTTGTAAAGTTAGTATTATTATAACGTATAAATATGAATTTATGTTATACTCCTAATCTTTTTAAGATATTTATTTCTGCAGTTACTAATTCTCGATATTTAGCTCTTGGTAAATCTTTCTTTGTAATTCCTGCATAAAATACTCGGTCAATTTTAATTATAGAATATGATAATTTTTGAAATATTTTCTTCACTTTTCGCAAGCCGCCAGTTGTATTTTCTAAGCCTATTTCATTCTTCTCTTTACCGTTGATATATGATATTTTATCAACAGTGAGTTTATAGTTATTAAACTTTAAACCAGAGGCAATTTTATTAAAATCTACTTGTGTTAGTTTTTTATTTAGAGTAATATGATAAATAGATTTGATTCTAGCACTTTTTTTTAACATTTTTTTTGATAACTCTAAATCATTTGTAAAAATAGTAATACCCATTTCCATTTTATTTAGCATGTCTATAGCTGTTAGACCTTGCTTGAACATATTTTTTAAAAATTGATCTAAAGCATTTTTTTTATGCTCATTTATAGATAAAGTATAATTTTTAGGCTTATTAAGAACAAAATATTTATTTGTTTTATTTTTTATTATCCTACCATTAAATTTTACTACATCTGTTGGAAGTATTTTATATCCCATTTTGGTAATCCCTATGCCATTTACAGAAACAACACCTGCTTGAATAAATTTATCCGCTTCTCTTCTAGAGCAAATACCACTATTTGCAACATATTTATTTAATCTAGTTTTCACTTCGGGTTTTTTACTTTTAGATTTCACTTTATCAGTTTTATTATTACTCATTCTGATAATTATATTTTTTATTCAATAATTATTTGTTTTGAAGTAGTCCCGTCATTGAATATGTTTATTAGGAGTTTAGTGTTTTGATTTTTTCTACCTAATAAATCTAATGATTGTATTTTCTCTTGTTTTATCAGACCTTGATTAATTGTAAATGTAGATTGATTGCAAGGTAATAAAGGAAATAAGAAATCAGTTGTAAAATCAAGAGCATCTAAAAATCTAGAATCACCGTTACCAGAGTTAAACCAATCATGATCTGATCCATTTAAAAGCAAATGATCATTTATTATATTTACTGACTCTGCTCTAGGGTGCATTTCACCACTTCCGCACAGACTTAGATTAACTGGAGTTGAACCTCCCAATACTGTAGCGCAATTATAATCAACAGTACCATCATTATTCCCGTGAATACTAACTAACGGCTCATCATTTTCATCAATCCAATTAATATTATGAATTCCTCCTGCAAAACTAATTACTCCGCTAACTTCAGAACTATAATTAGTATATCCTAAATCACCATCTATACCGCCGTTATTATTTGCAATTGTTTGTAAATCAATAGTCGTGGAAGCAGTAGATAAATCAGAAATATCATCTATATAAGCTAAGTGGATTGCAATTATTGCCCCAGCTGAAGAGCCTCCTACAAATATTGTATTAGGATCAATGTTATAAGAATTATCTGTTTCGTGGTCGTGTCTGAAATAACGTATGGCCGCTTTAACATCAGCCACTGCTTGTAAAACAGTTTCATACTGTGTTTCTTCAAAAAGATAGAAATTAACTGGATTAGCAAGACGATAATTAACGGATGCAGTTACATATCCTTTTTTTGCAAATGTTTCACAAAAATCAACACAATCTGTATTTTCTTTATCTCCTGCAATAAAAGTACCTCCATGTAGAAAAATTATTAGCGGTCTATTTATTTCTGTGTCACCTGTTGGCGTGTAAACATCCAATTTATGTTCATCATCAAACCATTGAACTAATTCAGGATAGTAAACAGTTGTTTTATCAACAGAATTAAATATTTCAGATTCATACCTTCCATTGCACTGAGAAAATACAAGATGACTAATTAATAAAAGTAAAGTGGTGTATATGTATTTCATGATTTTGATTTTTTCAAATATAAATAAATTATTTTCACGATTCCTGTGACTTTAATTTTTCAATAGCGTTAATAATTTCAGCATCTTCTATTTTTTCAAATAAGTGTTTAGCTGGATTTAATTGATGGTTTTTTTCTATAATTATTTTTCCTGCATCTACCCATTTAATATTAGGCATATTTAGTATTGATTTTAATTTTTTTGATGCAAATGGCAAGAAAGGTTCAGATAAAATTGCTAGAGATGCAGTAATTTGAACGCATATATTTAATATAACTTTTGTTCTTTTTTCATCGTTTTTAATCAGCTTCCATGGCTCTGTGTCAGCAAGATATTTATTTCCTAATCTAGCTAAATCTATTAATTCACTTAATGCATCACGAAACTTAAATTTTTCTATTTTGGAACTAATTTTTAAAGGGTAATTCTCTAATTTTTTTAATATTTCTTTATCAGATTTCCGGATATCATTTAGTTCAGGGACTTTTCCATTCCAGTATTTATTAATTAATACAATTACTCTATTTACAAAATTACCAAAGATAGCGACTAATTCATTATTATTTTTTGCTTGAAAATCTTTCCAAGTAAAATCAGCATCTTTATTTTCTGGAGCAGTTGCGCACAACATATACCTTAGCGCATCTTCCTTTCCTGCAAACTCAGAAAGATAATCATTTAACCATATAGCCCAATTCCTAGATGTTGATAATTTTTCACCCTCTAAATTAAGAAATTCATTTGCAGGTACATTTTTTGGCAAAATATATTCTCCATGTGTTTTTAAAATTATTGGAAAAATGATACAATGAAAGACAATGTTATCTTTACCAATAAAATGAATTAGCTCTGTATTTTCAGATTTCCAGTAGTCTTCCCAATTTTTATTATTTTCTAAAGCCCACTGTTTTGTTGCAGATATATATCCAATTGGCGCATCTAACCAGACATACAAAACTTTCCCATTAGCATCTTGAATAGGAACTTTAACTCCCCAATTTAAATCTCTAGTCATTGCTCTTGGTTTTAATCCTGCATCTAACCAAGACTTACATTGTCCAATAACATGTTTTTTCCATAAATTAGGATCGTGATGATTTTGATTTTCGAGTATTCCATTTTCAATCCAATTTTTTAGCCAATCTTGGTGTTTTTGCATTGGTAAATACCAATGTTTTGTTTCTTTATGTATAGGCGCTTCTCCACTCAAAGCAGATTTGGGATTAATTAACTCATTTGGACTAAGCGCAGAACCACATTTTTCACACTGATCACCATATGCATGCTCATATCCACATTTTGGACAAGTACCTATAACATATCTGTCAGCTAAGAATTGATTATGTTTATTATCATAAAATTGAATGGATATTTTTTTTTCAAATATTTTTTGTTTCTCTAATTTAATAAAAAAAGATTGTGCTGTTTCGTGATGTAATCTTTCGGATGTTCTATGATATATACTAAAATTAATACCAAAACGCTGAAAATCTTCTTTGTTTTTTTTGTGGAATTTATTTATTATTTCTTGTGGTGTTAATCCTTCTTTCTTTGCCTGCATAGTAATAGCAGCTCCATGTTCATCAGAACCACATATAAACACGACATCTTTACCTTTATTTTTCAAGTATCTTACGTAAATATCAGCCGGCAAGTAAGCCCCTGCCAAATGGCCAATATGTATTGGTCCGTTCGCATAAAGTAGAGCAGAGGTAACTATATATTTTTTATCGCTCATTTTTTCAAAGAAAAAATTATTTTCGCAAAGATAAGTTTTACAATTTAATTATTAACTTATGATTGCTCCAAGAAAATTAAAAAAAGGTGATAAAATTGGTGTTATTTCAACAGCAAGAAAAATAAGCTATGAAGAAATTCAGCCTGCAATTAATATTCTTAACGAGTGGGGTTTGGAGATAGTATTTGGAGAAAATTTATTTAAAGAATATTATCAATTTTCAGGAAATATTGAGCAGAGAACATTAGACCTACAATTAATGTTAAATGATAAAAACATAAAAGCTATATTATGTGCAAGAGGGGGTTATGGAACGGTTCAGATTGTTGATAAAATTAATTTTAAAATATTTAAAAAATCACCAAAATGGATAATTGGCTATAGTGATGTGACTGTATTGCATTCTCACATTAATAATTTTGGTATCGCAACAATACATTCAACTATGCCAATAAACTTTCCTAATAATACAAGAGAATCTTTAATTAGCCTGAAAGAATCTTTATTTAATAATCATATTACATATCAAATAAATCCAGAAATAAATAATAAGATAGGAGATGTTGAAGCTGAACTAGTTGGCGGTAATTTATCTATTATTTACAGTCTTCTAGGCTCACCATCTCAGCTTAAAACAAAAAATAAAATTTTGTTTATTGAAGATGTAGATGAGTATTTATATCATATAGACAGAATGGTTATTAATTTAAAAAGGAATAATATTTTTAGCAATATAAAAGGATTAATAGTAGGATCTATGACAGAAATGAATGATAACCATATTCCTTTTGGAAAAACAACTACAGAGATTATATCTTCCTATATGTCAGAATATAATTTTCCTATTTGTTATAATTTTCCTTCAGGTCATTTAAAGGATAATAGATCTTTAGTGTTTGGCGCAAATACCAAGTTAAGTATTCAAAAAAATGGTGTAATTTTGGAACAAAAATATTAATGTTATGTCACTAGAACATCATTTTTCTTTTTTCAGAAAAAATATAATCGGTATTAATCAAACATTTCAATCTCCTTTTGGGGAGAAAAAAATAGTTTATGCTGATTGGACTGCAAGTGGAAGGATTTATAAGAAAATCGAAGAGAAATTAAATAACGAAGTTTTTCCATTTGTCGCTAATACTCATACTGAAACAACAACTACAGGAGCAACTATGAGTTTAGCTTTTCACGAGGCACTAAGTATCATTAAAAGACATGTTGGTGCATCAGAAAATGATGTTATAATATCGGCTGGCGCAGGAATGACTATGCTAGTAAGTAAATTCCAAAGAATATTAGGACTTAAGATTCATGAAAAATATAAAGATAAAGTTAATATTAAAAATCGACCAATAATTTTTGTGACACATATGGAACATCATTCAAACCAAACTTCGTGGCTTGAAACGATTGCTGAGGTAAAAGTAATACCTCACACTGATCAAGGAAAAATAGATTTAGAACAATTTTCTAATTTAGTATCTCAATATAAA
>MDSV01093211.1_pt1 | contig 78028 bp, 90 predicted proteins | sample 810851 | NCBI WGS metagenome assembly MDSV01 (sample SAMN05326640, study PRJNA326480) | marine metagenome | isolation source: seawater | place: Atlantic Ocean: North East | collected 2012
CAATATTGTGTATCATAATAAACTCTTTAAGTGGTAGTTTTTTTTATTCGAGGCTATAAAACTACCAAACATGGCCGCAGCTTAAGTTCTTTTTGGGGTGTGGAACCAGGCGCAAATGCCAAACAAACACATTCTACTCCACGCTAGCTTTGTAGAATTCTTAAATTAACGGCAGTTTTTTTTAGATGATACTGCCAAACACCTGCTACGCCAACACTAAATTTGTGTGGCTTTTGTGTCGTCAGGTCTTATGAATTGCCTGAACCATAATATATATCCACTCCTGTGGACATCAAGGGACACAAAACTCTAAAATCCTTCTTTAAGTTTTCTTAATCTCTCTTTTTTCTTCCACGCAGCCGCCATTTCTTTACCTTTTCTGACTCTCTTTTCAGATGGCTTTTCGTAATATTCTCTACGCCTTAATTCTTTCATAAGACCATCTTTTTGGAGTTTCTTTTTTAAAACTCTCATGGCCTTTTCAACATTATTGTTTCTTACGGTAACTAATATAGTCATTTTTCCTTTTCTTTTATTTATGTGTAAAAAATGGAGGTGGCCACTACACCACCTCCAAGGACTACACTATGGATAGATTTAGATAACTTCGTTATCCGACTCACTATCATTGTCATCCACTTGCGAATTGACCTCCGCTTGTCTTTGCTGTTCAGCTATCTGCTCAGCAGAAGCACCAGCGTCAACTTTGGTGTACAATTCAATAAATGAATTCTTTGTGTCATCATCAAATCTGTTAGTACAGACCTCAATCGCTTTCATCTTATTGTTAAAGATAACAAACGCTTGAACAATGTGGACAAGTCTTCTAGTTGATATAATCTCATCAACACCACCGTCAAAGTAGGTTTTTCTGATTACATCAGCCCATGTTACCAATTTTTCGGCAAACTTAACATCTTGTTTACCTTGAGCCTTCATAGTATTAACTAATATCTTTTGCTCAATTTTGGCAGTAGGGTATTTTTGTTCGAATGTAATTGGAAATCTTTCCAAAAACGCTTCGTTAAGTACATTGGTTCCGATAAACTTACCGTCATCTGAACCTTGACCTTTAGTGTTAGCAGTAGCAACTACATTGAAACCATTTTTTGGTTTAACATACTTGTTTATCTTTTTAACAAAGACACCTGAACCTTCAAGGATAGGTTGTAAACACATAATCTTATTACTTGCTAAGTCAATCTCATCAAGTAAAAGAATAGCGCCTCTTTCCATCGCCTCGATTACAGGACCATTCTGCCATACAGTTTGGCCATCTTTCAATCTATAACCACCGAGTAAATCGTCCTCGTCAGTTTCGATTGTAATATTAACCCTAATAAGTTCTTTTTTATTCTCAGCACATGCTTGAGTCACCCCCATAGTTTTACCATTACCAGATAAACCAGTAATGAATATAGGGTAGAACATATTAGATTTGATAATGCTCTTTACATCTGGATAATTACCAAATGATACGAACACAGGATCCTTTTTAGGAACAATATCACCTGTCAAAGAAGAAACAATATAAGCAGCTTCTGATACAGGAGCAACTTCGTTTGCCGTTTCTTGTTTAACTTGTGGTACATTTACTACAGATTTTGTAGCAGGTTCAGAACCATTTACAGGTAATTCAAATAAAGATTTACCAACTTTGTAATCTTTATTTTTAATCAACCATTGTGGAGCGTACTTACAACCAAAATGTTTATTGGCTGTCTTTAACTCATCAACAGTTAATTGAGATTTTCCGAATTTGTTGTAAGCATAATCAACGAATTCTTTTTGTTTAGTGTTTAACATAGTGTTTCCTTTCATATTATAATTAACTTTTCTCAATTTATAGGTCCATCCTACAGGTTTCCTCCGAAAAAGCAAGCGAAATCGGCATAAAAAAACCTTTATTTATCAACGATTTATAATTTTTTTTCATTTAATTATGCAACCTCGGCGATAAATTTGTTTAAAACCACTCTGGAAACCAATCGATTCTTCATACTCTTACCAAAGATTCGCTTGAATTCTGATACGGTTCCTTTCTTAACTTTTTCTGAATCCATATTAAAGTTTTCAACATTCATGGATTTGCCATCAAGTAAGAAATATTTGTTGTAGCCATTCTTATCTACAATTACTGATTTTTCTTTAGTCATTTGTTTTCTCATAAGAGTATATTTTTTTTCTCTATCATAATAATCTTTGTAGTCACCAATATATCTTTCAAGGTCCCACCTTCTAATTCTCTTTAGAATATAGAAACCAACATTAGTTGTATCATTCTCACTTTTAATTATATCTAATAATGTTGATGTTTGACCACCATAGTACCTGTCAATTACAAACTTTTTCTTTTTTCTATTAATAATCATAGTACAACCATGGAAAGATTCTCTTCCGAAACCATCTTCTTGATGTAGCCAAGTTTTATCACCATCAACCTGTGATTTGTCAACTATCTTATAATTACAATTACTGTTAGCACCACCATCTGTTAAGGTAATGAAAGTTAGTTTTTCAATACCATATTTCTTTTTAAACATTGGTACCATATGAGTCATATAAATTAATGCTTCATTCAATGGTGTATTACCAAGATTAAATTCTCTAGGCATGTCATAAGACTCACCTCTTTTTTCTAGGTAAGAATAATAATCGTCTCTTCTTCTCCAAGTATATCTATCATCATAATCTTTAGCCATACTAAACAAGTAAGTAAGTGCTTCTTCTAATTCTCTTTTATTCATTTTGTGGCTGGCACAATTTACAAGTGAAAATTCATCAAATTGAAAGTCATTTACTTTTTTAATCCATGAACCTGATTCTTTATGTCTTTCACTAGTAAAGAAGTAAACTTCAAAAGGTATATTAACTTTTTTAACAAACTGTACAAGGTTGATTAACTGTTCAACTGTATTCATTAGAGTGTCAGCCATAGAACCTGACCAATCAAGCAACATAACCATACCATGGTTTTTACCATCAGGAACAATTGTTAATTTTTTAAATATGTCATCATTGTATTTGTAAGATGGCAATTTCAATGGGTCAATAATACCTGTTTTATTAGTTTGTGCTCTCTTATAAGCAGTAGCAGCTTTTTTCATTTCAAATTCTTTAACAAGATACATAACAGTTTTCTTGTTTTCGTTATTGAATTTTTTGTATTCGTTTTTAATCCACTTTTCATATTTAGAAACAGCTTGCCATTTTTGTCTCTTGTCTGCTATATGAGTTCTAAATCTTGATAAAAATTCTTTGTATTGAACAAGAGCAGTACCGTCACCAAAGTTTGGCATAGGATAGTTACCATAAACATAACCATAATCAGTATCTTTTACTAGTTCTTGTTGTCTTTGTTCGTATGATTCATTAGTAATAGATTTTAATTGTTTAGGTTTGAAATCTTTAGGTGCAATGTCTTTACCACCACCAACATCTGTATTTGAATTGAAATCGGTTGGTTTAGAAGATGATTTATTTTCTTCGTTTTCTTCTTCACCGTCTCCAGAACCTGTATCTTGGACATCTTGGTCTGAATTTTCTGAATCTTGGTCACCAAAGTTACCAGTATCTTCGTTATCATCACCTGAAGCACCATAATCATTCTCTTCATCTGATTCATCTTCGTCTTCATTAAGACCATAAGACACCATCAAAGGGTGCTCATCAAATTCTGGTAATTTTTTAAGTTCTTCAACTTGTTTTTTCTGCCAATTTAACATCTCCTTGGCAAGAGCAACAACATCATCAAAGGTAACAATAGCGTCAACTTTTTCAGACCATTGTATTTCTTCTTGATTAAATGAAAAAGGGAGCCTGTTAAGTGATTTACTTCTCAAATTGATTTTGTCAATCGCCATCAATTCTTTGTTAATATCTTTACCTAACAGACCAAAGAAATTCTTTTTTTCTAATATATCAAAACCATTCTCATAGTTTCTAACAACACCAGGATATTTCGCCTGTATTAATTTGTCAATTCTAGTATCTTCAAGGACATTTACATAACTTCTTAACTCATCATCTGAAGCAATCTTTTCCCAACCATCTGCTGGTGTATATAAAGCGTGAGCACATTCGTGAGCAATCAACATATCATAGACATCACCACTTTGTTCTTTAAATATAGGTAATGTTAATATACGGTCTTTAGTATTAAAACTAGCCGTCTTTACATTGTTATGTTGGATTGTTAAATTTTCTGAAGCAATTAGTTTTGCTAGATTTGATTTTACATCAAGATTAATCATAGTAGTGTCCTTTTTCATTATATAATCCATCCTAAAGGAAAGATTCGCAAAAGTCAAGCGTTATTTTAACTTTTTTTTTCGTTACCAGGTAACGATTTCCGACTATCTAGTGTTCTGGTTCTGTTCTTTTTTGTGTGGAATGAGTGCGAATCGTTAGGAATCATCAAGTATTGGCTCTAGTTCATCTTGTAATTTTTCTGATTCGGTTCGTTCTTTCTTATGTTGTCTTGACATTTTCAAACCGATATCAAGTATTTCTTGTTCTTTTTTAGTTTCTTCTAAAAAATCCTTTATAGGTTTTGATAGTTTTTCTTTCTTTATAATTTCTCCAGTCTGCCATTGCTCTGGCAAATGAGCTATCTTCCTACCTGTGGCAGGTACTTTTGTTTTGTCTCTTCCCATGTCATATAGATAATATCATCATAGAAATGTGTTTCTTTTGATACTCTATCCTGTTTCATTAAACTTGCGATTCGTTTCTTGGCATACTTATTCTTCCATAAATCAGTTAGATATTCTGTAGAATTATCAAATGCTCTGACAAGTTTATCTTCTTTTATTTCTTCTCGTAAGAATTCTTTTGTATTACTATATAGTTCACTAAAGTATATACCTCTAGCATGTTCAGATTTAATTAAGTTCTTGGCGATACCAAGTTTATTATATGTAAAGGTATGGCTTCTATTTCTATGGTCTCTTTTATGTGGCTGACCTGTGTCCTTTTTCGCCACATACCATTCAAAGTATTTGTATGTATGATTCTTCATTAGCCATTTTTGAATTTCTTTTTGTGTAGATTTTTCTGGTTCAAATGATACACTACCTGCTGTCCAACCCATTTTCTTCCAATGTTTTAGTCTATCGTATTGTGATAATGGTATCTCTTTTGTTTTACCATATAGACTAGTTGTGGTAACACCTACTAGTTTATCTTTATATTGATATTCCCAGGTCTTCTCTACTGTATCAGATAAACATAAAAGTGCCAGTAGTTTACCACCTACAAGGTTATATCCTAGAGGCTGTATTGGTACAATCGTACTACCGATACATGTATGATTAATCATTCTTTGAGTTTTTGGTTCTCTTTCCCAGCCAATGTATTCGTCTCTTGGTGTAAGGTCTAGGAAATCACTACTCATACAGGTAACACCTAGATATTTCTTTGTCTTTTTATCTCTAATTAGAAAGTTTAGATTTCTACCAATATTACTATTGTTTTTCATTGTAGATAAAAATGTTCTTAATGCGTTCCATATCTCGGAACCTTTGGCGTTTGTGTGTGATATAACATCAGCACCATCTGTCCATATTAATTCTGGTTCTAATTCAAGGTATTCCATAGGGTCTTCTGGTAACCAAAAATTGTTTTTAACTTCTTGTATTACTACTGCCTGTTCAGGTCGTTCCATTGCTGGTTTATCATCAAAGAAGTTATTAGTTTCTATTGTGGGATATCTATGTTTAACTTCACACCATTTTTGATATAGTGTGTACTCTTTCACATTCATTACTGAAACAAAACCTAGGTCTTTCTCAACTAATGTTTTAAGTGATTCGGTATCCATTGCCTCAACTTTTGAGACATCATTGTTATCTTGCCATGATTGCCATTGGTCATCAATGGTCATGCCTTTTTTCCACGAATAAGTCATAATATATAAGGTACTCTATTTTTTAGTCTTTGTCAAGCCTCTTAGCTTTTTCATTTCTTTTTGCGCCTTTTTATGCGCTCTATCTAGTTTTAACTTCGATACTTTGTTGGTAAATACCTGACCTTGCATATGGTCAAACTCATGTTGGAAGATTCTACTCATCATTCCGTCTAGTTTAATATCTAAAAAATCGCCATGTTCGTCTTGATATTTGGCTTGTATTTTTCTAGGTCTTTCCACATCTAAAAATAAGAAAGGATAAGTTAGACAACCTTCTTTCATCATAACTTTTTCATCTGACATACTTTCCATGATAGGATTAAATACAGCAAGTTTCATGCCGTCTTCTATTTGTGGGTGGTCACCAGCTACAAACATTCTGAAAGGCAAACCAACTTGATTGGCAGACAAACCAATACCACCATATTTTTTCATTGCCTTAAACATGTCTTCTACTAGGTCATGTCTATTTTCAAACCCGAAGGCTGCTAACATTACATCATCATATGGTGCAATAGAGCTGTGTACTCTAGGGTCAGTAGGTGGAATTAATTCCAATGCTGGTCTTAATTTCTTTTTCTTTAGTTTTTCGTTTCTTTCTTCGTCTGATATTACTTTGTTTGTCATTGTCTTTCCTTCCAAAAGATATTTAGAGTTAGTCTACCATTCTCTATATCTGTTCCATGATTATTAATAGCTGCGTGTGAATATCTACTATCAAATATTAATGCTCTGTTTTGTATAAACTTTACATCTGTAATTAGTTTATCGTTTTCATCATATAGACTTGTACCACTTTGTAAGTTAGTTTCTGATAAGTAAACTAACATAGAAAAATGGGCGTCTGGTGAATCTTTATGTATAAATTCTCCTTGATTATCTTCTTCTAATCTTAAATGTGTATATATTTTAAAGTCATAATTAGTTTCAAAAAAATTATTAAACTTACCTCTAAATTCATTTAAGAATAAACCAGTAAAAAATTTATTAGTAAACTTTAAGTCTTCACTTCTTTTACCAGGCCATGATATATCTAAATTTGTATTCTGTAATTCTGGATGTTCCTTACAAGTGAACATTGGTATTGTTTTAAACTCTTCTTTGATTGCGTCAAAGTTAGTAAAAAAATCTTCAACAACTAAATGTTTCATACGGTCTCCAATTTTGTAAAGTTATTGGTCTTTTCAAACTTAATAATGTTTGTAAATTTATCAAAGAGTATATCTCCTTTGTGTGATATAATAAAGATATTTTCTTTAGATAACTTACCAATAATTTTAAAGAAGTCATCTGTACCTTGACCATCTAAACTAGAATCAAATACTTCATCTAATACTAATAGATTGGTATTGGTACTATTCTTCATCTTAGCAATGTGTCGCCAAGTAAATAGTAAGGCAAGGTCAATTCTCATTTTCTCTCCCTCACTAAAGTTATTATAGTTAAATGAATCTCTATGTCTTGATTTAATAGTCTCGTTAAACTCTTCATCTAAATGGAAAGATATAAAGAAGTCCATAGATTGTAGATACTGATTAACAAGTGTATTCATAATTGGTAAATACTTTTGAATAATCTTTGCTTTGGCACCTTTGTCATTTAAGATTTCTCTACATACATCTACATAAGATTTCTCTTCTAATACTTTGTCTAAATCAACCTGAGCCTCACCTAGTTTAACTTTTAATTCATCTAATTGTTGTTGTACTTTTTCTCTATCAGAAGTTTTATCTCCTAACATTTTAATTTCTTCATCTATACTATCACTATGTCTTTTTAATCCTTCTAATGAAGTATTAATTTTGGCAACCTCTACATTCATTTGACCTATCTTATCTGATAAGGTATTAAATTCTGTTACTTTTGTATATGATGTGTCTAATTCTTTCTGTAGTTCTAGTAAACCTAATTCTAACTTTTGAATAGCAGCTGCTTCATGGCCACACTTTTGAGTTTTAAAATTTGGTTCTATTTTTTGTGTACATGTAGGACAAGTATCATTTTTCAAAAAGAAATCTAAAGTTTTTTTATGGTTGTTTATATTCTGTTCTATCTTTGTTTCTAGTTTAGTTAACTTTGAAACCTTATTATCTATTTTTTCTTTGTCAACTATCTTGGATTGTGTAACTGCTATCTCTTCATTCAATTTTTGTATGTTTGATGAATAATTACTAGAATCTTTGTCTATTTTTTCTAGCTGAGACAGCTTATGTGTCTTGGTCGTGGTATCCTCATTCTGGAGAGACTTTAGATGTTTTGCTTCAGTTTCGTACTTGGTGTTTATTAAGTCTGCATGGTGCCTCACCTCCGTTATCTTTTTTTGAAGGTCGCTCTGTTGGGAACGCAAAAGTAGGTCCATTAGGCCAAAAACTCTTATGTCCAAGATTTCTTCGACAACTTCTCGTCTGTATCTTGGTTTCATCTTCATAAACGGCTCGTATGATGAAGAACCTAAAATTACCACCTGAATAAATGACCTATAGTTTAACTTCATAATATTTTTTTCAAGATATTTCTGATAGTCCATGGTCGTGGCGTTTTGATTAATCATTTCACCATCACAATAAATTTCAAATCTGTTTGGTTTTATACCTCTTAATATTCTATATGACTTTGTGCCTACATCAAACCATATTTCTATTTCAGATTCACCATTGTTAATTGTATTGACCATTTGTTCTTTCTTAATCATACGAAATGGTTTATTAAATAATCCAAAACACAATGCGTCTAATAGTGTGGATTTACCACTACCATTTTTACCAATTACTAATGTTGTATGTGATTGGTCAAGATTAACTTCAATAGGTGTATTACCTGTTGATAGGAAGTTTTTCCATCTAATCTTTTTGAATGTTATCATCTATAGGTCCGTCTGTTAATAATATTAAATTACCACTTACTGATATTCTTTCTTCTTTTGATTTAAAAGGAGATACCATGTGTCTCAACTTGGCAGGAAAAATAAACATATCTCCTGTAACAGGTATAAAGTGGTGTTCATGTTTAATCAAGGGTTGTTGTTCACCATAATAAAATGATACACAACCTGGTCCTGCACCAGACCCTTTAAATTCTTTTTCATGTTTGGCAATATCATCTGGCACTTGCAAGTATATAACAAAACTAAAATCACAATTATGTGTATGTGGTGGATTGTACTCACCTTGTTTCATAAAGTTAATCCATAATGAATATAAACTCAAACCTTTAATGTTGCCTAGGTAACCATGGTGGCCGCCTTCCGATGGTACCATTCTAGCGAAATTGGTCATATATGGGTGTATGTACTCTTGAAAGTTTTCCATAAACCATTGTCTATCATCTTTAGTATAAGCATTTTCTTTGTCTAAATGACCAGCCAGATTTTGTCTATAGTCTTCTGTAGTTTCCCTACCTCTCTTTAGTAATTCATCAATATGTTCTTGTTTTATACTGACATGTCCTAGTAAAGGACCAAAAGGAAAATATGTATGTGTACCTGTTTTAGGTCTGTCTTGGTCTATCATGTATCACTTGCCTCTCCATATAATTCACCAATAAAATGTTTTAGTTTTTGTTTATCTAAATCTGTATTTACTTGGTCAACATAGTTGTTCAAAAATGTCATTGTGTCCTCACCTGATTCCAGTATATTATCTTTTACTGTTTCGGTCAAGTCTGAACCACCATCTTCAATAACATTTATCTCATGTATATTAATTTCATTTTGAAATCTATCAATAAGTTTATCAAACATATCTTGGTCTGTTTTATTACTTACAAATAACTTAATGAAACTATCTTTATATTCTGATAAATCTTTTTGGTAATAATTTTCTTTAGTATCATCATAATTAAACTTTCTAAAAATCCTGATGGGGTTAGGTATTCTAGTTAGTTCTCTGGTTTCTGTATCAAAGATATGAAAACCTTTAGGGTCATTCCAATCTGACCACATAATTTCATATTGAGTTCCTAGATAATAGATACGGCCATCATCTGACTTCTTATGAAAATGACCAGACATTACCTTGTCAAATTTTTTAAATACATTTGCTTCTAAACCATGGTCATTAATAACTCCTTTGTGCATTTCAAAACCTTTAATTTCTAAATGTCCCATAAGTACCTGTGCTTGTGTTTTATCAATCTGGAATAGTGAGTCTTCCATATTGTTATCACAAATCCACGGTACAAATAGGATTGGGAGGCCATCAAACTCTACTGTAGTTGAGTTGGTGTAAACTTTAGCATTGCTACAAATATTTAAATTCTGCATAGCATTAACTTCATTTGTATTCTTATAATATGTGTCATGGTTACCTATTATAATATGTGTATCTATATTTAATTCATCTAATTTATCCCAAAATTTTAATTTAAAGTTATGTGCTGTATTGTGGTTAATAAACTTTCTTCTATCAACTACATCACCTAAATGTATTAGTGTTGATATATTGTTCTCTTCAATATATGGAAAAAATACCTCATTGTAGAATCTGTTTTGATATTCCATAAAGGCAGGACTATCGTTTCTACAACCAAAGTGTGTATCGTTTAATAATGCTATTTTCATCTATTCGCTTGTTGTTTTAAGATTGGTAATTCTTCTTCATCTAAAGGTATATAAAAGAAGTGAGTAATACTGTATCTACCAAGTCCTTTATTTCTATCTTTTGAATTCATTTTTACTGTATCTACTTTGTGGCCTGCAAAGGAAGGAAAGAAAACAATACGATTGTTTTTAAATTCAATCTTCTCGTTTATATCCGTTAAGTGAAAATCACCTCCTACAAATCGTTTTGGTTCCTTGCATAACATAACTACCATTGTATATACTGAAAAGTCTGTATGTGTATCATAAAAATCTTCATCATCATAATAGTTTAGTAGCCTAGTAGAATATAATAAGTTTCTCATCCACTTAAAATGTATGTCTTGTTTTACATATGTTTCATATGGATTTTCTACTTTAAATAGTTTATTAGATACATTGTTATATACTAAATGGTCATTGTGTATAAACTGACCTTTAGCAGATACACTACCACTCCTATTCATGGCAGCTTCATTCTGAAACTTACCTTGATACGATTCTAATTCAGGCCATATAGTATCTAGTTCTTCTTTTGTGAAGTAGTTATCTATAGTAAAGTAACTGAATTGTTTTTTATAAAATCTATAATCCATTAAAAATAGTTAAAGTTGATATTACACCTAAACTTGGCGTTTGAACAACTTGTACTATTATGTGGTTTACTAGGGTCGAAAAATATAATCCTATTGGCCACACTTTCTATTTTTTGTTCGCCAAATTTTGTATAACCATCACATGTGTTTATGCTATATAAAGCACCTTTGTGTGGCCATGGGTAATCGGTATGCTCTGTATGTTCTACAACGCCTTTACCTTGGTTAATATATAAATTAGCCTTTACTCTTACTAGAGCTTTAGGTTCAATTAATTTTAATAACGGATAACAACATTCAAATAACTCACTTTGGTGTAAAGAAAGTTGATTGTAAAGAGCATGACTAAAATAAAATTGGTCAGACTCATCTGTTTGTTCTAGTGTTATTTTATCTGTAAAATACCAACCAAATTTGCCACTAGTTAATAAATCATTTAACTCTTGCCATTGTTCCTTTGGTAGATAATTGTCTATAACTTCAACATCACCTATTTTCATACTACATATAATCTTCTAATTTGCCGTGCCTTTGTCTTCTTTTTTTAGACTTCACGGTTGGTTTCTCTTGTTCAGCTTTCTGATTTTCTGATGGTTCTTTAATTGGTAAGTTCTTTTGTAAGAATTCTGTAAATTGATTTTTAAATTCTCTATCTTCACCAGGTTGTAAAGTCATATCATCATAGTTGGCTGAGGCTATAAGTTTGTGTTTAATTATTGTTTGTTTCTTTTCTTTTTGAATTCGTCTAACAAAGGCGTAATATATAATTTGTGTAAAGTAGGCAAAAGGATTGTTTGACTTATCTGGATTAAAGTTACCTAGATATTGTAAACAGTTCTCTATACCATCACTAATCATATCGTCTCTAAATGTATAATTAATAAAGTTTGGTCTGTAGGACAAATGATTCGCTATCTTCAAAAAACAAGAACCTATGTAATCGGTGACTGGAGGCTTCTTTCTACCTCTCGCTTCCGCCTTTTGGCACTTATCTCTATAGACAATCATAGCCGCCAGAAATTCTTTATTATTTACATAATGTTCTGGTTTTTTATCTGATTTTCTCATAGTTTAATAATACTCTTTTTTGCTCGAAAAGTCAAGCTTTTCACATCATTTTTTTTCGGTTTATTTTTTTTTCAAAAATGGCTCCGGAATGCTTGACATTTATTTTTATTTGTGTATAATAACGGTGTCCGTTTTCAGAAACACCATTAGCTAAAGCACTAGTGAATCGTTGGGTCTTCTTCATCAATTTGCTCCATAATATCTTCGAATATATCGTTAAGTTTTCGATTGTCGCCGTCTGACAATCTCGGGGGTTGTGGCGGCGGACCCTCAGCACCAAAGTTAGGTTTGATTGGGTGGTCCATTTTATGATAATGTTTTTGTAAATTATGGTAAGAATCCGTAAAGGCCTTACTCGCATTGGTCACCGTCATTATCTTATTTTTCGGAATAGTTATCACAGCGTCATTCGAATATCCTGCCCATTTCTGCATAGCAATATAATCTTTTATTCCGTGAGGTGTGATTGACGGAACATATCTTATTTGAAATGGTTTTACTAATCTAATTAACGGCGAATCTTCTGGCAACTGTTGAGTTGCTCCTTCTGGCAAATGACAAAGAATGTCATCACCATTAACAAGTTTGATTATTTTAATGTTATTCTTTTCCATTGATATCTATGTTATGAATTTCATAACTAAATCCTTCCTCGTTGTATATATTTATCCTTTCTCTAAAGTGATTTAGAGTATAGTTTTGTTTTTCGGCATAAGTCATATCGTCTGCAATATCATAAAGGGTTGCCCCACTTTGATTATCTTTTAATCTTAAACCTCTACCTATTGATTGTAAGTTCCTAATACGAGACTTACTAGGAGAGGAAAAAATAATATTATGAAGATTGCGAATATTAATACCGGTTGAAAAAGTACCATAACTAGCGATAATAATAGCATTGTCGCTTTTTTCTGTAATTGCTCTAATGCGTTCTCTTTCTTCGGCTTCCACTCCTCCGTGGACATAGAATATTTTTTTGTCATTTGATTTACTCTCTATTAGTTCTTTTAATATTTTACCATGTTTCTCTACATATTGAAACAATAACAAGGTATTACCATTTAATTTTAATGCTAAATTACTTACAAATTTGTTTCTACCCTCATGTGATACCAAGAAATCCATTTCTTCTTGATAGTTTTTATCCTTCATATGGTTTCTAACAAACTTATCGTATTGTAAAACCAAGGCATATATTTTTAAATCTGCAAGGTGTTTATCTTCTTGTAATTTTGTTGTACTAACAATCTTATTTACACTACCAAACAAGCCTTCTAATACCAACTTATGTGTCTTTGAATCATCTAAAGTACCAGTAAGACCTACTCTATATTTACATTGAGTTAACTTGGTCATTATCTTTGTTAATGATACTGCTTTGAATAAGTGTGCTTCATCACCTACTATCATACCGAATTGTTGAAACCATTTTTTTGGTTGATTATATACTGATTGCCAAGTAGATATAACTACTTTTTTATTTGTATCTTTGTCATGTCCTTGATATATTCTATGTACATTTTTTAAAGGAGACCAACCATAATCTTTGAAGTCTTTGAACAATTGTTCTACCAATGAGGTAGTCGGAACGATAACTAAAATCTTATTGTTTTTCTTTTCTCTCAATCTCAATAAAGTAAATCGAATTAACATATAGATAATTAAAGATTTTCCGGACGCTGTTGGCGATAGAAGTAAACAACGGTTTTTCTTTATACCGTGGACAAAGGCTTCTCGTTGGTAATCCCTCACCTCATGTGGCAGTTTTAATGCCTTGATAAATCCGTCAATACCTTTTTCGTCTATTTCAGTATCTTTAATTTTAGTACCATCAACTACATGTATGTTTTGTTCTTTACACCATTGTACAATATAAGGATATAAACCAGCATATATTTGACCAGTAGCATATGAGAATAAACGAATCTTTCCGTCCCATACTCTACTTCTATATTGAGGCATAAATTTATAACCTGGTACTTCGAATGTAAAGAATTCGCCAAGTTCTCTTCTAATAGAGGCGTCTGCTTCTATAGTTAGATAAACTTGGTCTTTTTGTTCGATAACAATATATCGAGTTAAAACCATTTAAATTGCTCCGGAAGTAAACTTTCTCCAATCAATTGCGTTCTTGATTGTAAATGTCCTGTTTGTGATTGTTCTTATTGTTCGGTCAAGGAAGTCAACCGTTACCTGTAGATATGAAACCTTTTGAGATAATCTTTGTAACTCTTGGTCAGAATCTAGATACTTGTCTATATCTGTTTTAAGTATTTTTAAATCAAATGGTTTTTCAGCATAGACCTGTGGGTCAGCTTTGCCTGTGTAATATTCCCATTTAGTTCTCCTCATAGTCCGTAAATCATCTTCTGCTTTAGTTAATAATAACTTAAACTTTGTTAATTCTTTACAGTATTTGTTATGTAATTGTGGTGTTTTAAGTGATTCTAAATCTAGTTCAGTATCGTTTATTTTAAGGTCTTTGTCGACCATTAATTGCAATTCTTCTAATGTCATAATAAATCCATTATATCACAAAACCTTACAAATGTAAAGGTTTTTAGGTTACTTTAGTTGTTGTAGTAGATGAACCTACGCTAGCGAATGTGTATAGAGAATATGCAAATTCAACTGTCGAGGTTGTGTAGTTTATGTCTTCAGCTTGTTGGTCATATTGTATACCAGATAAAGAAGTAGGGTATAGGTCTCTAAATCTTATCTCTAAAGCTGCATTATTCTTACCTGTTAGAATAGTTAGTGTTGCGTCTGATAATACGGCACCTTGGTCCGTAGCACCATATTTCACTTTACCACCATCTGTCAAATTATTTGCACCAGATGAGGTTGGAAATCTATCTTGGCCAGCACCAAGTAAATCTCTATATTGTTTTCTATCTTCTGGAAAACCTAGACCTGCCATCCAACCATGAATTTCTTGAAAGTTCTCTAGGTATTCATCATTGAGGAATGTCATTGATAGAGGTTGATATGTTAATGTATCTCCAGGCATAGGTATATTCTTTAAAGGAGTTGCCATATTGGCAGTTCCTAGATTAATACCAGGTACATTAACTGCTGTACAAAAATATTCAACCTTTGGTAACTTTAAGATATTAAACTTAAATTGAGTTGGACTTGCATAATCAATTACCGTTGGTTGTCTATTAAAGGATTTTGTTGTTGTCATATAACTATTTATCCATTATATTAGAGCATTCGGAAGGCCAAAAAAAAGGGGGACATAAAGCCCCCCTTTTTAAGTATTACTGTATTAAACAGATTACATAAGATTAGCAACTTGTACTTTTCTGTAGTATCTGTTAGCATTAGCAGAACCTGAACCATTAATAACGGCAGCGTCACCAGTTCCAGCTTCAGCAAAAGGATTTGCTTGTAAGCCGTATCTAGTTTTGAAACCGATTTTTGGTTGGAAAGAATCCTGACCAACTGCTCTAACCATTTGTAGAGGTACATATGGGCAGTAGAATATACCAGCGTCATATGGACTTGTACCTTTGTAACCTACAACGAAATATTGCTTAGCAGCTGAGTTAGCTGAGTAAGGGTCAATATATACTTTGTATTTACCGTTAAGAACACCAGCAAAAGTATTACCAGTATCGTCAACATTTAGGTTGTTGTTAAGAGCAGGAGCGTAATCTAACACACCAGCCATTTGTAATGCACTTGCAACATCAGCTGAACAGATAATCATATTACCTCTTCCTCTTCTTGTTCTTTGAGCGATTTCATTAGCTTCTCTTTCCACTTGGAACATTAAACCTTTGAATCTCTCAACAGACCATCTACCGTTTGAGTCAGTATCTAAATCAAAGATACCAGCAGTAGTTACATTGCCTTGAGCACCACCTTTTTCTGCGTTAATGTAAATTGTTCTTACAACTTCTCTATTGATTTCTGAAAGAATTTCAGAAGATAGGATGTTAGCAAGTTCAGTCTCAGCGTCTAAACCATGGATTGCTTTTAAATCTTGAGCAAGTTCCATTGTGTATTCCGCTTTAAGAGCTCTTGACTTAGCAGTTACAGTCGATTTCTCGATTGAGAATGCCATTTCAGCAAAAGCATTACCACTAGCGTCTCCAAGTGCCTCAGCCGCAGCTGTTGACATTGCAGTACCAGCAGTGTATGTTCCTGGTGAAGAGTCGTTTAATACTGATGGATTAGCACCAGAGTGAGCAGTTGTAGAGTAACCATCAACAGCAGAACCAGCAGCGTTACGGCCAGAAAAATCTGTATCCGCTTCGTCAAACATTGCTTCTGTTCCTGATTGGTTTGTGTATCTACTTCTCATTGCGAAGATAAGACCAGTTGGACCAGTCATTGGTTGAACACCTGCAATATCATAAGCAATCAAATTAGGCATAGCTCTTCTAACTAATGAAATTAGAATTGGGTCCCAATTAGAAACACCTGAACCTGTTGAGTTCGTAGGTGCTGCTTCTGATAAAAAGGCATTATCTTCTTTTGCAGCTCTTTCTTGGTTTTCAAGAATAGTTGCAGTAACGGCACGCTTATAAGAATCCTCGATTTTTGGTAAATCAGGATGCTCTAAAACTGGCTGCCATTTCTTTTCGTAAGTTTCTGATAAAAACATTTTATCTTTCTCCCTTTTAATAATTATGATACCAGTTTGATATCTTTTGTTTTACTAATAGCGGCTGAGTAAGCAGCCATTGCATTTGACAGGTCAGGATTAACTTCACCGTCAGTTGCCGCTACATCATCAATTTGCTCACCAGATGTTGACTTTTTACCAAAGTATGATTCTTTTACAGTTTCTACTTTTTTCTTAAAGTCTTCAGCGTTAGTGAATTCAATCTCTTCTGAAAGTTTATTAAATTTCTCTTTTTGTGTGTCAGCTAAATCTGAAGCAACTTCATTTCTGATTTGCTCTTTTTGTAACTCACCACTTTTAGAGTTTAATTCAACATTCTTTTCAATTTGTTCGTTGAGTTTTTTTTCTAACTCATCAATTTTTGTAGCTTGGTCTTCAAGTACATCATATTTTTCATCTGGAACATCTATGTAATGGTCTTCAAATAATTTTTTTAGACCACCAATAAAGTCCTCAGCGATTTCGCCCTTGATACCTCTCTCGACAGCAATCTTATTTTCTTTCATCCATTCTTCTACAACATAGTTTAAGTAAGAATCGATTTTTTCAGTAAGAGTTGCTTTCATAGAGTTTAGTTCTTCTTCGAATTTAGACTTTTGGTCCGCTTCGATTTCTTCAGCAATTGCTTTTACTTTAGAAGTAATAGCAGCTTCAAAAATTGTTGCAGCCTTAGCTTTAAATTCTTCCGACAAAGTTTCTTCTCCAGCAAGTAAAGCGTCAACATCTTCTTTAACTTCTTTTTTCATTTTTTCAGAATCAGAAGTTTTAGAATCTTTATCAGCTTCTTCTGCCTTCGAGTCTTTGCCGTCCTTTTTCGCAAGGTACTTTTTAAGACCGTCTGGCATTTCGCCTTCGGAGATTTCTTTGTCATCAGCGTCTGCGTCTTCAACTTTTAATGTTTGGCCTGGGTGGTCAACTTTAGTTACTTTTCCATCTGTATCAGATTTAGAAGTAGTATCTCCATCCGTAGCTTTTGCATTAACAGCGTCCGAAACTTTACTAGATTTTTTTGTAGCGTCAGGATTGCTGTCTGTAGGTTTAACTACAGCAGGTCCAAGGTCTTCTGCCTCATTTGATAAATGAGTAGGTTCGCTAGGAACAGCATTCTTTTTCGGAGCATCAGCTTGTGGGTTCACAGCGTTTGCTTCTACTACAGTTTTTTCTGTTTCAGCCATTGAGAATCTCCCTTTTAAAAATAAATTTATTTTTCGTCTGTTATTAGATATTTATAAGACTACAGTTTTTCAAGAAAGGATTTGAACACGGATGCCTTAGCTTCTGCTAATTCACCTCTTCTAGCTCTTATCATTTCCTGTTTCAAAGCGTCAATATCTTGTTCTTTTAAAACACCGTTATCCCAAACCCACTCTTTACCTTCCATAATTCCTTCTACGAAAGCGTCTGGAGCGCTTGGGTCTGCAACAATGTCAGCGGCAGTAGCTAAGTAAAAATCATTTTTCACATAGTTAGCACCATTTCTTTGTTCTAATGTACCCATACCTCTTGATGAAACGCCTAATTGAGCGCCTTCATCTATCAAACTTTTTACGATTCGACCCATAGGGGTATCCATTATTTTTGCTTCACCCATAAAATTCTTGCCGTCTGGATATAGTTTCGTAACCATATGTGATACTCTATCCAAATTTACTGTAGGTCCGTCAGGATGTCCTAACTCGCCAAAAGCACGATTTTTATTGATAAATTCTTTATTATATCTGTACACTTCTCTTGCAAGAATAGCTTCCGGATAAACTCTTCCGTTTCTGTTTTTGATTTCAGATTGCAAAAAAACACCTTTAATTTTGTGTTCTTTCTTGCCGTTTTTTTCTTCGACAATATATTCTGCGTTTTGTACTTCTTCCGATATTAGTTTCATAAGTTTTTCTCTCTTTAATTCTACTACTATTTATACGGTTTTGTTACCTAAACTCAATAATAATAGTATAGTTGTCTCCATCAGCAAAGTTTTTCGTTGAAAATAGTACATCTCCGTCTGGTGTAGTTGCGTTATTAATGAAACTATTACCATCGGTTCTTAAATCCATGAAACCATTACCACTTAAAATAGCGGCTGTAGAGTTAGTAGCGCCTGCCCAAAGAATCTCTACTGCTGACTTGTTGTTTGCCGTGTTAATTGAGTAATAAATTTTAGCGATACTTCTGTTTCCGTCTTCTGTCATAAAGGTAAGTTCAGAAGCGTCAACCTTTTTTACTAAAGACTCACCTGTACCATCTGAAAAGTTTGTAAACTTTGCTACATACTTTAGACCAGAGGTATCAACTATTGTTTGTGTTGTAACTGTATCTGCCATTATACTCCAAATCCTGTTTCTTTTTGTGTTTCTAATACTATACTATATTTGTCAATAGTAGTATCAGATTTTAGTTTAATGTCGGCAATATCTGTGCCTTCAAATTTTAATCTAGGTTCATTTGGTTTTAAACCATATGTACCGTTCCCATTTAACACCAATGCTTCCGTCTCGTTGAACATCAAAGTAACATTTCCTGTACCTTGACTCTCCCATTCAACACGAGCTATCGAAACCACCGGTTCACTTGTAGCGTTCTTCAAACTAGAAACATCTACAAAACTTTGCTGTACTTCACCACCAATGCCTTTACCACTAGTGATAGTTTTGACTTCATCATCAACAACTAGTACAGTCGAAATCGTCATTAGCCACCTACTGAAACTGCATGTGCATGACTAGTAGCTGATGTAATTTTATCTGTTGCGTCTTTAGCGATAATAATTTCATCACCAGCTGCATGTAAATAGAATTCGCCAATCTTTGTGTTGTCTGCAAGATTAACTGTACCTGTTACGGTACCACCAGTTGCAACAATTCTCACAAATTTTGCACCACCTATATTGTTTGCGCTAGGGTCATTTACTACATCACCTAATATTTTAAATGTTGCCATTTTTTATACTCCTAATTGGTTATTTGTTTCTCTTTCAAAGTAATCTACCAAATCACTTTGATTAATATTCATTTCTTTTGCAACCGTTGAAACCGAATTGTCAAACTTATTAACTAACTCGGTAACTTCAACATCATTAACATTATCAAAAACTTTTGTAACAGCTTCTTTCATCTTTGGCGAAAGGCCGTTGTACAAGTCCGATTGAATCGGTTTTTTGTTTTCTACTATGTTACTTACTTTCAACATCAGCTGGCGCCTCGGGTGCTGGTTCAGCCGCAACTTCAGGTGCCGGTTCAGCAACCTCTGGTGTTGCAGGTTCAACTACTTCACCTTCTGGAGCTGCCGGAGTTTCTAACTCACCTTGAGCATTTGCGAATTGAATTGGTTGTCCGTCTGTATTCAACATAGTTTCTGTCTCGGCGCTAGGGTCGGCAACATGTGGTTTTGGTTCACTATGCGCTTCTGCTTCACCGGTAAACAAATTACTTGCTAATTCTTTTCTTCTATCGTCTAACTGAGCACCTACTTTATCTCTTAAAGCAGTTTTAAATGCCTCACCAGCCTCGGCGTTATCACCTGTTGCTAATGCGTCAACGAAATTTTTTACATCTTCACTCATATTTTCTCCTATAATGCCTCATCATCATTTTGAATTTGACCTTGAGGGGAATCAATTATACCATCTTTAACTTCTTTCTTAATCTGACGGTCAATATCTTCCATTTCTCTTTCATTTTGTTTTAATACATTCTTTCTTAAATATTCTACTGAATAGAATTTACCAATGTAACCTTGCATTTCATTTGCTAACTGAATTCTCTCTCTTAAAATTTCAGATTGCTTTAATTCTGCAAAGTAACCATCTTGTAAGAAATCGTATTGTAAATGTTCTCTAATTGTATGCCAATCTTCCTCGGCTATAACTGCTTTAAGAACCAATTGAGTTCTTAAAATATCGTTAAACAATTCAGTAAACTTGTTTCTTAATCTTTGTACAAATTTAGTAAACTTAACTTCGTCTCTACTAATCTCCGCACTTCGACCCATATTGAAACCTTGACTTGCTTCAAGTCTGCTAACAGGTACATTTAATGCTCTGTAAAGCTTTCTTTGAAAGTAATCTAAATCTCCGATTTCTCCTAGATTTTGACCACCAGGTAAAGTTTCTATACTTGTACCTCTTCCGCCTTCTCTACTTGGTAACCAGAAGTCTTCCAACATAGACATATAGTTTCTATCGTCTCGGATTTCTCCTGTACTTGCGTCATAAACAAGTTTGTTTCTATATCTTGCCATGACATCACGCAAATATTGTTCAGCTTTTATCTTCGGCAAATTACCAACATCAATTTTAAATATTCTTCTTTCAGGCGCTCTTGCGATTCTGTAAATTACAACTGCGTCCTCAATCATTCTTAATTGATTGACTGGTTTAATTGCCTTATGTAAATAAGATAATACTTGATTTTTGTTTTGGTCAATAAGTCCTGATGGTGTAAACGCTACTGTATCAACAGCGATTTTAATTCCACCAGATGTAGAGTTTGTAACTCCTTTTTCATTGAAAAGGAAATACTCTTCAAACTCATCAACAACTGATAGACCATATGGAGTAGGTCCGTCTGGTCTTTTCTTTCTGACTTCACGAATTTTTTTAATCTTTCGTGGGTCAATATATCTTAATTCTGTTATGCCTTTATAAGTAGCGTCTCTATCAATAATTTTTTGATAGTACATTCTACCATCTACATACCATCTTCTAAAGATATCATGCCCTTTAGTATTAAATGCCATCATGTTCAAGATTTCTTTAAATTCATCTTCAACTTTTCTTCTGACATCATCACCAAATGGTATGTTATCTAAATTCAATCGTACGGCCGCTTTCAATTCATTGGAAACGATTGCTTCGTTTACCACATCTTCGATTGCCATATCGCACTCCGGGTGGAGAGCAATTTCTCTATATCTTCTAATAAGGTCGGCTTCACTCTTAGCATTTCCCTCCATGTCGAGGTACTGGCCAAAATAACCCCCAGCGGCGATGGTTTGTGTACCATCATCCGCTTGAGGTGTATTAAAGCTTTGCTTCGGGTCCTGTTTAGGTTTTTGCCTAGTTATCGAAAATCCGAATAAATCTGCCATAATTTAATTTTCCTTTATACTTACTTGTATATACTTATACTACCTATTAAGTAGTAGTATTTGATTCAAAGTATTGGTATTCAAATGTTACTTCAAACTCTTCGATAGCATCCGCTTGGTCATAAGTTAACGCAATTGGAGCAATCGTTGTTGGGAACGCCCCTCTTAAAGTATAACTTTTGATTGTTGCACCATTTCTGTCTAACTGGTCAACGAAAGCGTCAACTTGATAGTCGGCAGGATTTGTTAATCCTTCGTTATCTGTCATGTTGTTGATTCCGTTTTGCCATCTTTCAAATGCGTTTCTTAATTTGAATGATGTATCGTTATAGACAATTATAGTCCAAGGTTCTACGGTTCTATCACCAGCAATTTTAACTTGTCTTCCTCTAAAACTTACAGGTATATTCCCTACGGTCATACCAGGTAAACTTGTAGAACGACATAAAAATGCTAGTTCTTCTATTTCTCCGCCTAACTGTGCGTAACCAGGAAAAGGCATAGTTACCTTATACTGATTCGCTCTAGCGCCACCGCCAGCAAGTTTAGCTTTGAAGTCATTAATGTTTGCCATTGTTATTCTCCTTTTCTATCCTTACCCAGCCACTTCTTCAAATGCTACGCCTGTTCTTGTCGCAACAAATGAAAGAGTAATAAAGTTAATGCTTCTTGCAGGCTTCACAAAGATTTCTGCAACGAATTCATTTCTGTCTATTACTTCGCCAGTATTGTTAGTTTCATCACACACTACTAAAAAGTCCGTGATACCTCTTCGACCTTGCACTTCTCTTAAAAAAGGTTCTACTATGTTTCTAAAGTTCGCTCTGCTGAATTCATCATTGAATTCAAACAATTGGAATTTAGAAGCAGTAGCAATCGCCTTCTCTAAAGTTATGAAAAGTCTTCTTACATTGATTCTATCAAATGCTGATGGAGCAGATAAACCAGTTTTATCTCCGAACAATAATGTTCCTTGTCCAGGGAAAGTTACAACAGGATTTACTCTAGCTCTGTAAAGTTCGTCTCGTTGCGTTTTAGTTGGATTATATGCTAGTTTAATAGCGCCTCTAATTTGACCTCTATTTAGACCTGCTGGTGAAAACCATGAGTCTGCAATCAAATCAGTTCTTGCTGATAAACCTGCCATGTCGCCGTTTAATGGGATAAATCTATTTACATCATTGTATCTGTCATACATGTATTTGTATCCAGAGTCAAATGTAATGTAACTTGAAGATGATATACCATTGAAAAAGCCGATAACATTTGAAGTTTGCGTTACTGCGTCTGCAACATTAACTACATCACTTCTCTCTGGTGAAGCAAAAACCACAGCGTCTTTTCTCTTCTCAGCAATTGTGATAAGATTGTCAACATGTGTTGCGTCTCCAGGTCCAGCGATTATTAATCCTACATCTACTGTATCTGCGTCTTCAAATTTTTCGTAAGCAGTTTTCTTTTGACCTACAGAAACATTTGAACCATTACTACCATTTGATAGTGATGTGTATGTATTTGTAGTTACATCCGTGTAAGTTGAGTTAGCAGCCGCATTACCCCAGTTGGAACCTGAAGCATTATGGTCCATCCAGAAAATGTATTGACTTCTATTCAATACTACTGTTGGATAATAGTTCGTGTCTCCTTGTGGATTTTTTGCGTCTGAAGCTTTAGATACAGAATCATAAGTTTCTAGGATTTCTCCTGGAGTTCCTGTGATATCTCCATCTTCATCAATTACAACTATATGTAATTCGTCATTGGCACCACTTCTTGCTGATACATATGGAGAAGTTCCTGGAGCAGCTGACACTAGGTCATAATATCTCCATCTTCTTCTTACATTTGCACCATTAGTTAAAGCAGAATGTAATCCGCCTGTGCCTGTTTCTTTTCTTACAAAAGTTATATCGTTAGTTGATTTTGCTGTTACTCTATATTCGTAACCACCTGTCTCAGCAAAGTTTATAATGTCACCAACATTAATTGGTGTACCACTAGTTACCGTAACCGTTGTATCTCCGACAGCTGTTGAAGCGTCATTGACAGTAGTTACAGAAGTTTGCTCGTAAGCAGTAGCTGAAGGACAAACTGAAACTTGGATTGAATTTCCCCAAGCGCCAGCAGTTCTAGCCGCCCACTCACCTACTGAAGCTTGTCCAGTTGAGTAGTTATCTTGATAATGAGTAACATTTTTTATAACAAATGTACTACCTGAAGCAGTTGCATTTGATATACTAGTATTTTGAGCTCGTACAACTCTCAATGAGTTTGAGTATTGTAAAAAAGCAGCAGCACTAAAAAAGTCTTCAAAGTTATTGCTGTCTGGTTTACCAAAAATCGTAACAAGCTCTTGTTCGCTTGATACAGATGTTACTTCATCTAAAGGTCCTTGTCTGAAATCTCCAGCAAAGGCGCCAATTGATGTTGAAACAGCTGGAATGATTCTTGTTAAATCTCTTTCCTGTACGAGAACACCTGGTGATACTTGAAATGCCATTTTGTGTTTCTCCTTAATTAGCTAATTTTAACATTGTTATTGAATACATTTTAACTCAAATTTCTTATTATTCATAAGCCCATATTCAAATTGTATTCGTATATCTATTTATGATATGCGAGTTTTATAGACCTTTTCTCGTTACCGGGTGCCAAACTGTACCATACTCGTCAATATCCGGTTCAACTTCGTCCACACCATTGTCCACGAAGCCAAATGGTGCCATGTCTTGCTCAATTAAGTTCTTTTGTTCTTCGTGTAATTGAGCTCTTATGTTTAAATCAGTCATTTCTTTAAAGTATTGTTGATTAGATAACCAACCAAATAGTATTAGACAAGTCATAAGGTCATCATTACATCCTTCTTCAGCCATCCAACTATTACCTCTTCTGGAAAAAGTGGACATTTCTTCAATAATCTGAAAGTCATTAATGAATATCTTGTCTGATTCTATAATATCTTTAAAGTTAGAACAACCAATCTTCTTAACTTGTTTTGTCATTCTTACACCTGTAGAAGAACCTCTAGCACTAAAGCCAATACCTAAAATTTGACCTGCTCTTCCTCTTTGTGTAGTCATTAACATGTTATCATATTCCATTTCTAAATGTAAAGTCTCGGCAATTTGTTGACCTAAATCATTGACCTCGGTTAATACATGTGCCGTATTGTATGCCTTACAAGTCTTCTCAATTATACTAGGAAATACGAAAGGTTTTATTTCATTGTTTTTATAAGTTGCAACAACCTTATAAGGTACTCTTGTTACATCAAATACAACAAAGGCAGAATAATCTTTTACAACACCACGAGCAACATCAATTGTACAAACATATTGGTGTTCTTTAATTGGTTTTTCAAATACAGATAAACCACCTCTACTTTCTATTGGTGTCTTATGTGCTGTTGCTTTAATTTTAGATGGATTAATTAATGTATCAATAGAACCAAGAAACTCACACTCAAACTCCGAAGCAAACTGTTCCGGACTGGTGTTTCTAATAGTAGTTTCTTTCCATTTCTCATCACGGCCTGGTACTTCTGACCAATGCACTTCTATAGGTACATAATCATTGTTACCATTTTCTGCGTCTGACCATAGTTTATAATACATATTCATTCCGTGAGGTGTAGATACAATAATCATCTTTGTACTTTTACCAGAGGAAATTGTAGGATAAACAGAAGAGAAAAACTGTTCGGCAATATTAGCCGGTACGAAAGCAAACTCGTCAAGGAAAATAATATTAAAAGAACCACCTCGAATTGCACTTGAAGATGTTGCAGCCGCCACAATAGTTGATTTGTTTTCTAATTCTATATTACCTTTGTTCCAGTTTATAACACCTTGTTGTAACCATTTTGGTAAGTTTTCATATGCAAGTTGCAATCTTCCTAGTATATCTCTAGCAGTTGATGATTTGTTGGCAAGTATAGCAACATTAGAATTAGGATTAAATAAAGCATAATGCAATAGATAAGAAATAGTTGTTGTTGATTTACCTGATTGTCTAGGTAGTTTACATATGGTGAATCTATTATCGTGTATAGTTTTAACTATGTGTCTTTGAAAAGGATACATTTTAAAAGGTACAAGACCTTCATCAAGCGATACAATTCTTACATAGGTTTCCATAAAGTAAATAGGGTCATTAGCACACTTCTCATATTCTATAATTTGTTCTTTAGAATATTCAACAGGTGTGTTAACCTTTTTTAAATTTGGATTACCTAGATATGCGTCTGTCATAGATACTTCTTTTTATACCATTTATAATATTCTTTATCAGTAAAAATTTCTGCTACTTCACTTGCTGGTACTTGGTCGCTCCTTATACATTCTGCCAAAGATTCGTATTCGTAAGTATCAACCTTACGAGTCATCTTTTGTTTATTTTCGCCCATTGTAATAATGGTTCTTTCTTGTTTAGTTAGTGTCATTTAATATTATTGCCTCTATATGTGTATAACCTAAACTCTTGGCAGCCTGTACTCTTTGACTACCTTTCCATACACTAAATTTCTTTTCAACATACTCAGCTCCGCCAGCACCCAATCTTTTCTGGTCGCTAATTGTATGTTTATTAATTTGTATTGGGTGTAGTAACTTATCGCCTTGCATAATTTCTCGTAAGGCCGTCATTGTCTTAATGAAAGTTAAATCTTCAATCGCTACTACTATCTTTTTCGGGTGTGGTTGTTGCGCTTTTAATATTTTCATTCTTATCACCTTTCAACATCTTTTGTAATTCTGCTGTAGAACCTACAAACAATGCGTTTTTAATATTTGCGTTAGTTTTATTCGGCACTTCTTTAAGTTGTTTTAATTTTTTTTGTAAGTCTTGTAGTTTATCTACAGTATTACCAACGCTACCAATTAATTGACCAACTACTTCATATGCTCTCGGGTGTTGCCCTTCCCTTGCTATTTCTAGTATGCCATCTATAGCTGCTTGACCTTTTTCAATCAAAGCATTATAGTTATCTCTACTATATTCATAATCATTATCTATATCGTCTTTTTTAGGGTCGTCTTTTCTTTCTACCAAAGGTTTATCGTCTGTCATTGGTAAAGATGTAATATCCATATCTTTTGTTTCAACTTTTACACCTAAAATTTCATTCACTTTATTATCTAATTCACTCATGTTTAACTATCCGAATCTGTAGTTGGATTATATTTCTTTGTATCAGTAAAGAAACTAATCGTTGTTGTAAAACCAAAATCATCATCAGCGTCAGCACTTGTAGGATTTGGTACGACTGTAATTCTTTCTTCTCTTGCTTTGTTTACTGTATCTGTATCAGAATATAAATCAGCTTGCGTTTCTTTAATAATACCTTGCGTATTACTAGGTCCGTACAGATATGTTTTAGCAGTAAAGTTTAAACTATAGATAACTGCTCTTCTAGTATTGAAATCTCCACTATAACTGTCTTCGTAATTTACACTATTTAAAATGATAGGTACATCACGCTTGATATTTAAATCAGGTATCATGTTAACTGTTACCGTATAATCTGGTTGAAAGAATGGTAATATTTGTTCAGTAATCTGTAAACCATTTTCAGCAGTAGCAGTAAAGATAAAAAGATTGTAATTAATATTGTAAGGTACTGGTGTATAATTAAAGTCCATTTGTTTACCTGTAGCACCTGTTCTTGTATGTACTTTTTTAAATTTGTTTACTCTAGTTAATTTTCTAGTAGGGTCATATTGTAGACCTGCAATTTCAAATCCCATTCTAGGTAATACAATTGCAAATTCTCTATCATCTAAATCTGGTTGTTGGTCTAATCTAACTAAAAACTTTTCTTTAGGTGCATATGCTAATGGCACTCTAATTCTTTTAGTAACAGCACCTGTAGAGGAAGTATTTTGTACTATGATATTATTAAAAATCTGACCAAATGCAATGGTCAATCTTCTCATACCCTCATTATAGAAATGATTTCCAAACATTATAGTATTTTTCCTTTATTAGGTCCTTTTTTAATTCTATATCTTTGTGTGCCTGTAGCACCAATCTCAACTTCTTGTCTTAAAGATTTAGATAATTCTAATTCTTTTTTCTTTAAATTAACTTTATTAGTATGTTCTACTAATTGTTTTGTTCTATCTCTATCCATTATGTATTAACCTCCCCAAAAGGATTTGTTTCTGTAAAGTCTAATATGTCATCACTTACAGAAGATGTATCAAAACCGGCTGCCGTATCTAAATCTAAATTTTCTGCATATGTAGATTGTGTTTGTAATACAGCCGCTGTAAAGCTTTCATTAATAAGGAATGATGGTTTATTAGTTGCGTCATTGTGATAATCTTCTAGTTGCAAGTTACCTCTTCCTGTTTCAGCTTCAGTACCAAATTCTAATTGGAATTGGTAGTTTAAAGTATCTAATGAATACTTATCCTCAGCCTTATCAATCTCTTCTTGACCTGTATTAATCTCTTCACTAGAATATTCAAATCTAGTTAGTTTTAATTTGTAAACTGGTAAGTTACCTAATTGATAGAATGGCTCTTGGTCTTCAACAAATAGTATTTCAAAAAAACTATTCATAAAAGGTACAAAGATAATATCGCCCTCGTTTGGACGGCCTTCAACTATCATTGTGTGGCGAGAATCAACTTGGTCTTGCCATCTTCGTTTAGCAATAGTAAAAGTAATATCGTCTCTTATCTCTAAACCAAACTTATTAATTAATTCTTGTTGACCTGAAAATCCTTCTGTACTTTCAAAATAACCCTCTAACATATAAGAGTCATCAAACCTACTAGAGGTATCTTCCCCTAATACTAGGTCTCTATTGACAAGTGTTCTAGGCAGGTAATATACATCATGTCCGTATATTTTTAAACCTTCAATGATTAAATCTTCATGTAATCTTTTTTCGGAGGTTTCGCCTATTCCATTGCCTGCTTGAAAGTAATGATTAACCGGCATGGTTTTTTTATCCTATCATCATTGCTGGGTTGAGCTCAAATGTACTTCTGATATCGTTTTCTAATTTTTCTAAATCTGTTAGAGCTTCAGAAAATATCTGTTGTCCATTTAGAGATACTCCACCAATCATTGCTACTCCGTTAAATTTAGATAGGTTTGCTCCCCATTGTTTTTTAATTAATGCTGTAACATATCTTTTTAAGTGTATGTCATTATATACATCTGTATAAACTGTAGGGTCTAATTTTCTATAACATTCTATTACTAGGTATTCGTCAACTGCTAAATCATTTTTCCAATCCATGTCAATATAAAGTCTATTGTCATGTTGATTAAATCTGTAAGGTTTTTCACCAACTAAAATGTGGTCAAGGAAATCTAAATGTCTTAATACTACATCATAGTTGATAATAGATGTTGATGAGAAATCATACAAGTCATTTAATCTTAATTGATATCTAACATCAAAAAGGTTTAAGTTTCCTTTGTTAGAAAATGGAAAGATATTAATAACTGATACAACACTCTCTGGAACTACAAGAAAATTTTGTCCTTCTGTCCAGCTTGTTGTTACTGAATTTTTGGTAACACTTTCAGCCGAACCATCCACCGTCATACGGTCTTTGTCTGCCTGTGTGTACTTGTATTTTAAGTATGTTCTTCTAATAGCGTCATAGTGGAATTGAGCAAAGTATTGTAATCCTTCGTCTATTCTATCATCTACTTGGTCGTCATCTACATTTATCTCAATGACAGGTTTACCCAATGCTCTTAAAGCATACTCTTTTAAGTTGTCTCTACTTGCTGGTGTGGCCATAATTGTTTCCTTCTACCCTATATTTATAAGATTAATGGAAAGAGGTTATCGGAACAGAACAATTTTACATCTTTTTCTTCTAAACCTAGTGATAACATCACTCTCGGAGTATGTGGATTTTTCTGTTGATTGTCGCAATAGAAGTTTTGTGCTTCTATTACATCTTCTCTTTTGGCCTCTCCTGTATGGTTGCCTATCTTATCTATGTAATTATTTAGGTTACTGACTGCTAAAGTACATATTTGTTCTAACTCTTCACCTGCCTTTACATTACCAGCAGCTATCATTCCTGGACTAAAAATTCTCTTTGCCCAATCAGGTAATTCTCTTTCTTTGCTTGGTTTAAACCACTTGTTTTCCTCTACAAACCAATTAGTTAAAGGGTGTTCTTTGTTTAACAATGGACTGAAATCGTGAAAAGCGCCTGTTACTTTATTCTCTCCCGCTATTATATCGAAACCATAAATTGGTCCACCATTTGTCAATTCAGGAAATAAACATATGTGAGCCATCCACATTTTCTTTTGTTCCCTTACATCAACTATATCCACATGAGCTCGTCTGATACTATTACTCTTCCATGTTCTATTTGTCCATGTATCATTATTAAATCTATCCATACCAGGTTCTTGGTACTCGGTCATATTTTTATCTATTACTTCGATTATTTCTTCTGATAATTTAATCAGTCTTGGCCATACTGAGCTCATGTAATTCTCCAAATAGTTTAGTTGCATAGTCAAAACACAATCGTGCTTCCATAACTATGTTTGATTGATAACTGTCATAGTATCTTTTAATTTGTTCCCTAATGGTGCGTTTACACTCATTAGGGTTTCTAAATCTATACATCATACCAGCGCCAGGTACTTTTTTACTAATCATTTGTCCACCGGATAAGTCTCCCATGTGGCGAACATAGATATGTGCCATCAACTTCTCCGGGTCATCTTTAATATTTTCGATATGTGAACAGTAAGCTAATGTTGATTCTGTAAGTATAGGTTTTTCTTCTTTATCCCATAACTCTACAAAATCTTTATAGATTGCTTCATTTCTCTCTACACCAGGTAAATGTTCAAATAGACCATTCACTCTAGCATGATATTCTAAAGTAGTGTACATTTTTTGTTGATTGTACAAATATGTAGCGTACAAATCTTTTGGTATTTCACCACTCATTAATACTTTTACAAACTCTTGTCTTTCGGCATTCTTATGGTGTTCCCATGTTGCCTCTTTTATACCTTTATAATCTTCTTTACTATCAGACATATAACATAACTCCTGAAGTTGTTACTAATACTAAAGCCCAACCTGCCAACAACTTAGCATAATCGGATAACTTGGTTCCAAAATACATCTTACCAATTGCCACGCATTTGTGCATAGGTGATAAAATATAACCTGCAAAATCAACAGCAAAGAACCATGGTAAATATTCTATACCATATATAGAAGTTAATATTACCGTTATTGCTCCGAATCTACTAGAAGAACCTAATGCAAAGGCCCCCAGAAAACTCAATAGTGTAATTGTAACAAACCCAAATACCGTATTAATGTCTAGTCCTGTTTGTCCTAGAAAGGTATTAATGGTTTCCGTTTCTGACCTAATTAAGTTTGACACAAAAATAATACCTGCGACCCACGCCACGATTTTCCAGTCAACATATTTAATTAATTTTTTTAGATTAAATGTTTGAGTAACTATCATATAATAAAATGTTAAAGCGCCAAATACAAATAACCAATCATAACCTGCAATGACACAACCAACACCAAAAACATAAGGTAAAACATATCTTGTAATTCTACTAACTTTAATCTTTTCTTTTGTATCTTTTAATTGTATATCACTATCTTTTACCATGAAAATAAGATACCATAAAATATATCCAAAAGTCATTATTATCAATGGCCATATTATCTGCATAAATGCCACATAACTTAAACTGAAAGCTGCCATTGGAAGAATAACTGTTTTTTCTAAAGGAGACCAAAAGTAATAATGGTGTGTTGACATGAAATCTATAGGACCAAACTTTGCTCTACTCTCTGGTTTAGTTGGTGCTATAGTATCTAACAGTCCAGCAGATACAGTTACACGGCCTTTAATAGGTAAAACTCCTGTTATGGCACTAAACAAAGCTACTACTGCTCTATTACTTTTTATATTTCTTTTTAGGAATGCAAATACATCACTAAACAAATTATTATCTTTTATCATTCCTGCAATCATCATCACAAAAACAATTAGAAACAAATATATCTGTCCCTTAATCATCAAATCAATCATACCATCTCCTTAAATCCGTGTTATTGATATCTAATCCGTACCCATTAGCAACTTTTTCAAATGTCTCTAACAAATGACCAGAATTTATTATTAGTTTTTCTTTTTCTCCCGGCTGATGTTGTTTAACCAAGTAATTTTTTTTATCGTTTTGTTCTTTGTATATTAAATAGTCTTGTATTCTTGCCTCATACATATCAAGAAATACGGCGTATTCTTTGACCATATATATAAAATCTCTTATGATACTTAATCGAACCACATTTTTAGGTTCTAGTTTCGGTGGTGTTGGACCATTTCGTCTTCTTCTCCAATAATCAAATTCATGTGCAACAACATAACTTAAAAACCATTCTTTTAAATTAGGTCTTAATACTGCATGAACAGTTGTTATTTCTGGTTCAGTTAAAATAAAAAAGTCTTCTTTAGACATAAATTCAAAATAACTATCTGGTGCCAACTTAACTCTAAAAGGTTGATTGTTTAATAAATCATTTACAATTAGTTTAGTTTCATCTTGATATTTTTTCCATTTAGGATTACCACTTCGTTCACTACCATGAAATGGCTCATTAATTTCTTTATGTTCTAAACCATTATCCTTTTCGTACTTATGAAAAAACATGGTTCCACCTGCTCTGTTAGGAGATACTAGTAAGTAGTTTTTCATTTAATTTTTAATAATGTTAAATTTGGTACATCACCTATCTCACCTCTAAAGAAAGTATTAAATGACAATGTAACTCTAGGTGTATCTATTTCTGTTTCAGCAACCTCATGTAGTAGTGTTGACGGAAATAATACTAGTCTACCAGGTTCAAAATTAGTTATAATCTTTTGAGCAGTCCATTCGTTGCCATTTGAAAAGGCCTGTAGATTACCAAACACACCTTGACCTGATTGATTAAAAAAAACTGTACCTTTTGCTTTGCCTTCATTTGAGTTGCCATGTGTGTATAAGATACCACTTATTAAACTATTAGGGTGGTAATGTGAATGGTGTCTTGTATGTTTTCTATTAATATTAAACCAAGATTGAGTTATATAAACTTCAGCACCTTTGGCTACATTTAATTCTTTACAAAATTTATCTATATGTTTTTGACACCAAATCTTACAATCATCAAAGTCTGGCAAATCTAACATTTCTTTATTTTTTGTAGTTAAATTGCCACCGTTATTACTATGTACATCTATGTTTTCTAATACTGATTTTTGTTGGTCTGTAAAATTATATAAGTCATCTGACCTATACAAAGGCGTTGCAAATATTGATTCTATCATTGGAAATACCTTTCATATAAAGTTTTAACTTTACTTCGTATTGGTGTAAAAGAAAAACTATTAAAGTATCTTCTTTTTTTCATCCAATTTTTTTCTTTGTCTGTTGCGTCTCTACTTACTACATTATATTCTTTTTCTGATATAGGTAGTATGTACATTAAAGGAGTACCTGCCTTTATTAAAACTTCGCCCTCTTCTTTATACCAATTTAATTGTATATTTAATTCACTAGATTCTGCTGGGTCTAAAATACCAGATACACTTTCATAATCAAAAGAGTCAGGATAAGGTAAAGGCATAAACATAAACTTAACACCCTTTGGTGCTATGATATGATAAGGTGTATTAATCTTAACTATGTTTTCTATCTGACCACTTCTTTTAGGTATGTGTTTAGTAATTTGGTCGCCATGCGTATCAATAACATTCATTTCTGCATTGTTCATAAGGTCGGCGTCTGCCACTCTCCAACTGAAACCATCTTGACCTTTTTTAGTTTCTATAACTACATCAAACCAAGAAGTAACTACATAACCTGTTTTAAACATTGCAAATATACCAGGACATTGTGCTATGTGTTGGACTTTTTTAGTCTTATCCATATTAGCTTTATAGTCTGCCATTGCTTTTGCAATCCATTTTGGCCAATACTTACTTGACGGCAATATGGGAAACATATCTGAAACACCTGCCAAGGTACTTACAAATTCAATTTTATCTTTTTTCCAAAACATATATTCCTAAACCATTCCAAAAATCATTAATATCTTCAACTTTACATTTAATTTCTTCTTTATACAATACTTTTAAATCCAAATCTTTAATTGCTTTTTTTGTAGGCAAAGAAACATTTGGCCAATTCCAATCATCAATAACCAAAACAAATTGATTATCTAATACTGGCAAATATTTATGTAGAACCTTATAGTGTGATTGTTCATCATGTGGTCCATCATAAAATAATATATTATGTTTGTATTGTAATTTTCTTAATTCTAAATTCCACATATCACCATTAATAACTTGTACTTTACTTTTCTGTACTAACTCTTTTACATTCGTTGTAAAGGCATGGTGGTGGTCTGTTTCTTTTAAACCTATATCTACATCATTTCTAGCAGGTTTATTTCCTACCCAATTATCAACAGCCGTGGCAAAGATATTGTTATTCTCCAAAGCAGCTGCAAAAATACTACCTTGAAATACACCTAATTCCAAGTATTTTGCCTCTGGCATTTCACATAATTTATTGATAAAATTCTTAACTTTAGGAGAAGTTAGACCTGGTATATCTAAAACCGTCTTTGATAATTTACTTTCTCCTGCTCTGGCGCTTGCCAATGCTTTTTGTGTAGAACTAACTAAATTCAATTTAGTATTTGCTTGTACTATCTTATCACAAACATTACAATCCCAACAATCAAACTTACAGTTTCTTATTGTTTTTCGCCAAACATCTATTCGTTTTTGTGGAAATTTATTAAGTTTAATATGTTCTTCATACTCTGGAAATAGTATCTCTTCGCCTTTTTTATAACGAGATATAATATTCATTGTCTCAAATAATCTACTAACACTTTCTCTTCCGTGCATTTTAATTACATCAATATAAGTAAGTAGTCTATCCCATTCTTCTTTCCATGGTGGAAAGTTTGCAATTCTCCACATACTTGCTGGGTCTTTTTCTTCCCATGATGGACAAGAAAAATAACTAATTGGTTGCATGAAGTAAGTAGGGTCTAACATACTCTTTCTAGTATTGTTATATAAAAAGTGTTCGTCTTGTACAGGACAATTACCCCAACAACCTTCATTTGCAAGTAAACTAAACTTGACATCTACACCTAATTTTTCTTTACAATGTTTTTTTGCGTCTTGCATACGCTTTAACATATCTTCGTCTCTCATTAAATCTCTATCGAAATTAATATAATGAAAGCCTGCCTCAACGCACTTAACAACCTCATTAGGTCGTTGTACATTTCTTAATATGGTATTTTTTATGAGAACATCTGGATATGCTTTCTGAAATTTACCAGTTAGCATCCATAAAGTATGAGGTATGGTAACTATCTTAACGCCAGCGTCATATAGTTTTTTATAATTTTTGATAAGTAAATCGAGGTTCTCCATAGTCGGTGGAACCTCGATATTGTTAAGCGTAGCTGAAAGTGGAATACCTGTTTGCTTTGTTATGATTAAAGCATTTTCTGTAAGTAAGTCAAACTGACTTTCTTTATATACATCACCCATTGCGTCAAACTCAAAGGGTGGTATTCTTGATGTAAAATAGACATCATAAATTAAATCTCTATGTTCTTTTAGAAATTTTAAAAATGAATCGAACTGACTCGGATTGAGCTTGGGATTTAAAGGTACACTAAACATAATATAAACAAGGCCTTAAACGGCCGAAATTAAAAAGTAATAATTGTAGTAAGTGGTGTAGTATCCAAAGACTCATTTTGTCTTTGATTTTCACTCATACCGATACCTAGGTATGTGTGTCTGTAAGTAGCACACTTCTCTAATGTATCTAAAGCGTCAATTCTATCTTCGTGTTTTTGTTGTTCTTTAACAAGATTTGCAACAGTTAAATCGTAAGCAGCTGCTTTAGCAATAACTTTATCTCTTAAAGCCGCAACTGTAATACCTCTAGCAGTAGAAATTGCTGTTAACATTGGTGTACTTGCTGAGTTGTCTGCTTTATGAGCATTTGCTTCTGCAAGTTGTCCAGCGAATGAAGCTCTTTCAACATCTGAATAAACATTCAAAGCTCTAAAGTGTTGATTGTATCTATCTTTCACCATCTTTTTAAAGATAGCTTTATTAAAATTAACACCAGCAGTTTTTTGTGCGTCATCTAAAGTTACTACTGTTTTATTACCTGATTCTTCACCTGAATCTAGTAATTGAGGAAACTCATCTTCAACTGTAGTGCCTTTTTTAATTGAAATTGTATTGTTTTGTAAACTACCACCATCATAGATAAATTTAGGGTCTGCATAAATGCAACCTCTAGCTAAATCTGTTGCTAATACTTCTGCGTTTAAATGGTCGTATTGAATTCTTAAATCTTGGTAATCATCTTGAACCGAACAGATTTTGTAATTGTAGATTTCATAGAAATCGTCCATCCAACCTGGTTTAGATTCTAGGTTACCTGTTTTGTAAAGTACATATTGTCTTGCCATTTTTATTCCTTATCTTCGGTTTTGTATACCAAGGGCTCTGGTTTAGTAGCCTCTTTAACATCCTTATACTTACTATTTATAATGGAGTTATTCTCTTGGAACTCTTTTTCTTGTTTATTTGCCCCTTGTATTGTCAATTTTAATTTCTCTTCTGTTAAAGACTCTGGAACACCTAGATGTTTCAACCTTTTTTCATTGGTTGGGTCAAAGTGACCAAGTCTCAACTGGTTATATGATTCCTCACTATACTCTATCATCTTGCCTGTCATTTTAGTTGTAACATCTGTAGCAAGTTTCAAGACCTCGTCTTGTTGAGGAGGAGGTAACATTGCGATAGAATCTAAATTACCTGTACCAATTCTACCATATGCCATCATTTCTGTAGCAGCTTGTTTAGCTAATCGAACTGTCCAATATTCTTGTTCAAATTGTCTTTCTAACTCTTCATCACCAAATGCAGCTGTTAAAGGTCTGCCGTCTGGTAACTTGCCTTCTGGACCTTCAAGTACCTCATTAATCACTTCTACAATTCTATCTTTTTCTTTTAAAGCAGCCTTTTCATTTTGGTCAAAAAGTTTTAAATCTTTTTCGATATTTAAAATATCTACTCTAATATACTCTTGTTCATACTTTGAATCAGTTGCTTCAAGTTTTGCTTTTTCTCTAGCTAATTCAATTGCTTTTTTCTGTTTAGACCAACTAATATGTCTAAATGAATCTTCTTTGTTTCTCATTTCCAGAAACATTTGTTTAAGCATATGATAAGGCGTCAACATAGACTTACCTTGGAAATGCTTAATCTTAAAATATGGATTTGATGAACTTACAGCTTTGTCGTGGGCGAAAGCAATCACCTCATTTTCAGTCATTTTCATTTTTTTCTCCTTCATAATATAATATTATTTAGTTGAGTTGTTATTATGTTCTCCAGCCGCAATGACCTGAACTTTGTCCTGCGTGAGCCGTAGGTGCCAAACCACTTGGGTCAGCAGTACCTGTATCTGTTTGATAATAGAATTTATGACAACCATTATTCTGGCCACTACCATTATATTCTCCTATCATGTATTGCCAATCTTGACCTAGTGAGTAATTTTCCTCACCCATGTTTTGTCTTGGTTTACCGACAGTACCGTTTTGTGTATCGTTACTTAAATTCCATCTACGATAGTTATAACCACCGTTATATGTTCCCTCATTACCAGCATAACCTTGTTGTTGTTTTGAAGGAATACCTTTTTGTTGACCATGGTTACCTTGATGACTGAATGACGCTGAAGTATCGTTGTAGAAGTTTATTTTTCTTCCATTACTGTTATCCCAGCCGTAACCATTATCTTTACTGAAAAATCCACCTGCCTGCGTTGTTAAACCTCCAGAGCTCAAGTTAGAAACTCGGCATTCTGTAGTTAAACAAAATTTATCTGTATTTGAAGAACCTGGTCCACCACCAAAAAGATATATAAACTCTTGTTCTTTTTGTACTGCACCTAAATCCATACGAGAGTTGTACATATCAAATACACTATTGTGTGATTTACTAGTTTCAGAATACATATGAAACGCACTTGTTCTTGTTGAAGATGTTGAGTGAGCGTTATCAGTTGGTGTAGAGAATAGAAAATATGTTGTAGTATTACAACCACCAGAAGTATAAGAACCAGCATAATCCATGTTATCACCTAGATTGGCAGTTTGGTCGTTATGTGAGTATGTTCTATGAACTGCTTTCCAAGGAGAACCATCTTTATATCCTCCGAAAGTATAACATACATTAATAATTTGTCTGAACATCCACCAAGAAGCTGTACCTGTTCTATCTTTATAACCTTGTTGACCTCCACCGTACCAACCTTGCATTTGAGCCATGTATTCATTAACGGTATCATTATCGCCAACACTTCTTTTATGATAAACTGGGGGCCATGATGATTGTGGATATGTTCTTGTAGATGTTCCTGGTCTTGTATATTGACCTGAAACATTAGGTACAGAACCTTTGGCCTGACCTGTTGCACCACCACCAAATCTTTCATCACTTGACCAGTTACCTGTTGGACCGGCAGTATCACAATAACTTGTAAGAGGACGATATTTTGCCCTCATTGAATCTGAATGGTGTTGAGTTAAAGTAGTTATACCTATTTGAGCTTTACCATCATAGGCGCCAGACTGTCCGAAAGGATTATAATTTCCTTCGAATACATCTGTGCTATTAGTATGAGGTGTTGTAACTCCTATTAAGGACCTATTATTCCTCCTACCTTGCGCTCTTCCGAAAATTGGACCTGGTAAACTCATTAGCTAAAACTCCTGTTAAAAAAAACTGTTAATTACGATTAAGATAATTCTTCGTAAGAAATAACCGCTTCAAGTCTTGAAGCTGTTGAAGCTCCACCTCGAATTGAGTCGCCTTCTTCAAGATATATTGCTGAGTTTTTATCAGAAACTACAAGAGCTGTATTACCAGGAACATTGATTGTACTTGCTAAATTCCAATCAGTTGAACCGTCATAATACGAGATAGTTGTAGTTGTATCTGTACCTTGAATATTAGAAACAATAATACAGTTTACTTTAAACACTTTGTTTGATGAAGAAGCGTTTGTAAGTAAAGCAGTAGTAGTAGTTGTTCCCAAAGCTGCGCCAACGGATTTACCTGTAATCGTTGCTACATTGACTATATTTGGTGCTGACATATTTTTCTATTCTCCTTTTAATTATTTATCCAAAAACAATGGCAGCTGCAATCGCTTTACCCATTGATATACCGGATGAGATACCACCTATTTGAGTGGTAACATAAGTTTTCACGGCCTGTTCAGTTGGAACGGCAGTATCACTATTTCCGCCGAGTGTTCCGTCTGTACTGAACTCATTAATTGTTGCACCAAGTTGAGCACCAATAGAACCAAGTTGTAATTGTGTTAGACCTGAAAGGTCAAAACTATCTGCGTTTAGAGTTGCCGAACCTGTTGCCTGGTTAATCTTAAACTGCGAACCAACTCTAAAGTTACCAAGTTGGTCAGTAGAAGTGTAGTACACACGACCACCTAGCAATTCAGTAGTTTCTCTTGATTGGTCATAAGGTTGCGTTGCACCTACACTATTTGGATAATTAGTGTCGGCAAATGAACCAGTACCAATTGACAAGAAATCATGTCCTGTTAAACGAATGTTCGAGAAGTTTTTAGTTATATCAACTTCTGTATTATCAGCCGCTGAAGCAGTACGCTCTGGCGTAATTGCAATCAAAGCTTGTTTGTTCGTTGTATCTGTTTCAGATACGGCAGTAACCCTATAGTATGTAGAGTCACCTGCAAACTGGAAGTTAGAACCAACTTTAACAGCAGTTGCACTTGATAACAATGATGATGTACTATCTACATTGAATAAGTAACCTGTTTGACCTGTTAATGGTTGTTTTGGTGTAATTGTTCCAGCAGAACCGTATGCTGTGAAACCTGATGTGTTAACATTTGTTACACTAGTTGATGTTGATGATAAACTAAATGTGTTAGTTGCTGTGTTGGCAACATAGTAAGTATTACCATTTAATTCAGTCATACCTACAACACCTGAAATCACGATTTTTGTACCGTTTGGCATACCGTGACCATTTGATGTTACGACACCTGGGTTAGCAGCGGTAACACCTGTAATAGTTTTAGTTGCACCATCTATCATATCTCCAGCAGTTTCTGTAACTTTGAAAGTTTTAGTTGAACTATCTGTTAAGTCTGTAATTGTAACTGTTTCTCCAGGAATAAATCCGTGAGAGTTAGATACACTTTCTATCTGTAATTTTCTAGTAGAACTTACTTGATTAACAAGTGTAGCAGTTACACCTGATGTTCCACCGACCATAGTATCGCCTTCGCCAGCAGTATAACCGGCAGGACCTGTACCTTGAGCAGCTTGATAGATAAATTGTTGACCTCTTAATTGTACTTCGTCAGGACTTTCTCCACTTAAAACTCCTGTTGAATAAGCACCGTATTCTCCGTATGCGTTTGAACAGTTAAGGGCACGAATTGTACCACCTGATTCTGTATTTAAACCTTTATCACAATAGTATGTGAAGACTGATACTAACTCAGCACGACCACCATTGACAACTGAAACACCTTTACCATCTGTATTAATTTGAGTAAAGTCATTTGAAATCATTGACTTGTTACCAGTCGCTTGAGCATTACCATCAATCATTATACCTGTAGTACCTGTATTAACAGAAGTACAGTTATGAATATATGGCGAAGCAGTTGTAATTGCACCACTAGGGTCAAGAGATACTACATTAGCACCTGTTGTCATACCTTGCATAGTCATAAATGAAATGTAGTTTGCATTGTTCGTTAAGAACATTGAAGTTACATTGTTTGCTTTAACACTTGCAACTTTCATAGTTAAAGTAGCGCCACCGCCACCTCCTAATAAACCGTCTGCAATAGTTAAGTCATCACCAACTGCAAAGTAACAACCACCAAAAGTTGGTGTTACCGTAATTGTAGATGAACCATCAATTACTACTGTTGCTTTTAAACCTACACCTGAACCACTTGCTGTTGTAACTGCAATGTTAGTATATGTTCCTGGTGTTCTTGAAGCGTCATTAGCTCCAACTGTACCGATAGTTAAACATTCTGTTGAGTTACCAGCTGCTGGTTCTACTTTTGTTCCTCTTAAAGAGTCACCGAAAATTGTTACATTAGGTGGAACTCTAATTGGGAAAGTTTCTTCGTAAGTACCACCGTTAACTCTAATAGTATCACCACCTGTAATTGTTTCTACAGTAAATGTGATAGCTGCACTTGGACTTCCAACCACATTGGCTGCGATTGTAGCAGTATTTCCTTCTGCCCAACCTTGTCCGTTTTTAACGATTGTAATTATTGGTGCTGATGAACCGTCTGTAGTTACATCTGCAAGAGTACCTGTACTTGAACCACCTGTTACTGAAACACCTCTATATGTTCCTGGTGTTCCGCCTGTACCACCTGAAATTGCACCCATTTGAGAAATACCATTGTAAGTAGCCATTTGACAAGCTTTCTTAATACTTGCAAAAGGTAATTCTTCTGTACCTGGATTTGAATCTGAACCTTGAGCACTTACATATAATTGTTGACCATGATTTGGCGAAGCATATTTTAATGTAAGACCATCTGCACCAACAACTAATCTATCACCAGCACGACCTATTGGTAATCTTTGTGCTTGTGTTCCGTCTCTAGTGATTAAATCACCTTCAGCAGACATAACACCTGCTGGGTCACCTTGGGTATATAATGCCCAATCAGAACCTAAAGCAGTTGGTAGAACATTTTGGTTATCTCGTTTTGCTCTATAAGTTGAATTTTGATATATTACTGTTTGACCAATTAAGTAAGCAGTACCACCTGAATAATCACCTTGTAGTGATACACCTTCTACTAATAAATCAGCGTAAGATGTATTAGTTGGTAATTGACCTGCTGATGTAGTAACTTTAAATACATAAACATTACCACCGTAGTTTACAACATCTCCAGTTTCATAAACTGTTCCTGAAGCCCATGTACCCTCTACTTTAAAACCTGTTGTTAAAACTTTCCAATAACTTGCGTTGTTATATGGTGTTTGGCCAGTTGCAGCCGCTTCGGCGATATAAGAATAACCACCGTAAGTTACGATATCTCCAATTTGATAAGCAGTTGAGTTTGACCAACTGTCTTCAAATTCTACACCGCCAACATATAAACTGAATTTATTGACATCTAAAACTGTTGATGAACTAGTATGTGCTGTAGTACAAATGTAAACACTTGAACCGTATTTAACAAGGTCATCTACTTTGTAAGCAGTTGAATTGGCATATGTGCCTTTCCATTCTTGACCTGCTGTTAATTTATTCCATTTACTAGCTGCTAAATCTGTTTCGAATGTTCCTGATGTATGGTTGAGCAAACAGGCAAAGGCATTACCACCATACGAAACAATGTCATCTTTAATATAGGCAGTCGAAGTCGCCCAATTACTTTTGTATGTAAATTTTAGTCTACCTAAAACAAAATCTGCCATTTGTTATCCTTATGCTTTCCAGTTTTCAGTTGCGCCATCTTGACCATCATTGTAAGTATAGTTGTTCATGTATCTTGCAACTAAAAAACCATTACTATTTAAGTAATATGTTAATTTGTTATTATCAAATCTCGAACCATCATAATATTTCGCACCACCATTATTCTCATGTTCACTTATGCCCGAGTCTGTTGTTCCTTTTTGAGAAGCGTTTTTGGTTCCTGCGTCAACATCTTCTATTCCACCAAATGCAATATCTGAACCATCTGTCAAATCTACACTATCAGAACCGGCGAAATGTGCTTTAGTATAATACAATAAACCGTCAGCGTCTTTTCTTAAACCATGAAAAGCGTACTCTTCATTGTCTGTTTTAGCTGCTGTGCTTTGTTGTTTATTTACTAAAAATGACATATAAAAAACCTTCTCTTTGTACTATTTATACCTTTTTTTAACTCACTTCCAAAATAGAAGCAAATGCTTCTACATCTGGTGCTGATGAATCCATACTTACTTCTGCAACCACTCTTATAATATCGTTTTGTTCTAAATTGATAGGTTTATCCATCATTAGAGTATCACCTTGAGCAATTGATACAGACTTGGCCAAGTATTTAAATGTACTGCCACCGTCTGTTGTACACAATACATCTACATTAGCAGTATTAACTGCTGACTTGTTAGTTACATATAAAGCATGAATAACTCCACCACCACTCGTTCCAGCCGTGTACAAATTCGCACCTGCGCCGTTTACTGTTGGTACTGTTAATCCTGCGTTTTTAAATGCACTTGCCATTCTTTATCCACCAAATACTATTGCAAAAGCAAGACTATCACCTTCTGTTGATAATGCCTCACCTGTTGCGTTTGTTAAATTTCCAGTAGTAACAATGGTACCAGATACATTTGGTATCAATACCGTGTTATCACTAGTCGGATTGACCGCTCTTACATATGTTTCGTAAGCGTCGGAAGTCCCTTCAAAAACTAAATCACTATTATTTAATTTAATAGGGTTTGTAGTTTCAAATCCACTAGCAGTTACCTGTTGCAAAGTAATAGCAGCGGCACCACCAATTTCTACGATTGCATTGTTATTATCTTTACCGTAAAATTTCTTATCAGCAAAGTTAACTGCAATCTCACCTTGTACCAAATCTCCTGTTGCTGGTACCGAGGTAGCTGTGAAACTTCTTTTAGGTTTAAGAACTGTAGCCATTTAGTTTACTTCTTCAATTGTTTCTTAATTCTTGATACTAACTTAGCTTTTGTCAGTCTTCTATCTAATTCTATACCTAACTTTCTACCTAGTTTTTCTAATTCTACTTTTGTTTTTTTATTTAAGTCTTTAGTATTAACTTCCATTGATTTTTTTAACATCAATGGTTTCTTTTTTGCATAAGTTTTAAAGTTAAAACCAGGGGCTCCTTGAACAAAAAAATCTATAATTCTACTCCACATTAATATGTTCCTCCATCAATCGTTGTAACTGTAACTGCACCCGAAGCAACTGCAAAGTTGTCCGAATGGAAAGAAGCCACACCAATATTTGATGTAGTTGCTAATTCACCAGCGATTGTTAATTTATTACCAGTAGCAGTAGTGTTTAATCCTTCTCCTGCTAAAAATTCTAATACTTGACCAAGTCTAACTTGACCTTGTGTTGATGATTCATCTGCAAAGTATAATGGGTCAGTAAGTTTAGCACTTGAAATTGAACCAGCTAACATTGCGTCTGTAATACCTGAAGCTTTAACTCTTAATGCGTCTGAACTAACTTCAATTGAAGAATCATCTACTTCAACATCCATTTGGTTACCAGTTTTACTTAAAGCTGCACCTGCTGTAATTTGACCTGCACCAGAGAATTGTGATACATCTAAAGCAGTTGAACCAAATGTTGGAGCGCCTGTGTGTGTAAATGTATAACCGTTATTGGCGTTAGCAGTACCTTCTTCAACGAATACGAAAGAACCACCTGTTAATTCTGCTGGTTGGTCTTCAGGAGTTGCTCTTGTTAAAACCCAATTTGATGAGTTTGAACCTACATTAGTTACAACATAGATACCGTTTTGAGCAGCTGTTGATTGGTCTTTAACTAAAACCCTATCTGCAACACTTGGCGAAACACCATCAAGTGATAATGTTGCCTGTGTACCAGAGTTTGTTAAAGTTGCACCTACACCTGAACTTCCGTTTGAATAAGTTGCTGTTAAGTTAGCAGTTGTACCAACTCTACAAGATGGTTTAGTATCTAAACCTTGAGCAACTTGGTCAACATAAGCTTTGTTTGCTAATGAGTTAGTTGTAAAACCACTTCTATCTTCGTAACCACTAGGAACTGTAACTGTACCTGTTCCGTGAGGAGTTAAAGTAATATCTTTATTTGAAGCAGTTGTAGATACATCTTGACCGTTAAGTGTTAAATCGTCAACTACTAAACTTGTTAAACCTGCAAATGCTGTTACCGTAGCACCTAGGTTAACTTGCGTTGAACCTATTGTAACATTTGGATTTGCTATGTTTGCATTTGAAATAGCAGCAGAACCAGATAAGTTAGAGTTAGTAATATTGGTTGCTGATATTGTTAATTTGTTTGCTGATAAAGCAGTTGTAATACCTGAACCACCTTCGAAATCAAAAATTTCGTTAGTAGCATAATCTTCTGTAGCATTACTGTCATCTTGAAAAGTTAAAATCTGGTCAACTGTAGCGAAATCTAAATTACCTGAACCGTCTGTTTTAAGGAATTGGCCGGCAGAACCATCTCCGTCAGGTAGTACGAATGTTGTTGTTGAAGTAACTTGATTAGGTGCTTTAAGTCCTATAAACGCCGTACCATTGTTAGTACCTTCGTTTAATTTTAAAGTACCACCATTACTTGCGTGGTTACCAACGATTACCTCGTCAACAGCTTTGTTGCTGTCAACTAATATTGCTGAATTTGCTGTTAATGTTCCGGTAACATGGTCTAATAACGCTGTAAAATATTTACCACCGATTACATCAATCGAGTTTGCGTCACCGTTTCCGTCAACACCACCAGTACCAATGAAAAATCTATCACCGTTATTGGCCTGTGTTCCTGTTCCGTATGTATAAGCTGCTTCACCTAATTTTAGTGTACTAGGTGCTGAAGTTGCCGAACTTCTTTTGAGTTGTATTACTGTTGCCATAGATTAAAAACTTCCGCCGTTAAATGTTAATGTTCCTGTTGTCGTTACTATTTCGGTTCTAGCGACCCATTTAGCATCCGAAGAACGATACTGTATTAATGCACCATCATTTAAATCTGTCGTATCAACATCACCTAATAATTTTAATTGTAGAGAAGAATTATCAGCAGCTGCACCAGATGGTAGCGTTACTGAAACTTGTTGAGGTCCTGTGCTACTAGTATTAATCTTTGCTGTTATATCTGCCATTAATTTTCTCTCTCTTTACTATATTTATAAGAAATAGGTAGTTTAATTATAAAGAAACTTGAGGAGTAACGGTAATAATGCCTTCAATCACTCTAGTTATATTTCCACTAGAGGTTTGTGTGATTTCCAAGTCATAAACATAACGACCAGGAGATAGAGCTGCCGTTTGAGCGGCTGTCATAGTTAAGGCAACTAGACCACTTGAAGGCGTACTTGATACTGTAGCCGTGATTGTACTTCTAGTTTTTGTTGATTCGTAACCTTTTGCCATCTTGGCAGTTGCTGTATAACCTGTGAGGTCAAAAGCATTTGCGTTCAGGTCTTTGACTGTTACATCCGAAGAGAAATTTGTCCCTTGGTCTATAACTAAATTTGCTCTAGCAGCCATTTACTATTCCTTGTCTTTTTTAACTTCTGGTTCTTTATAATCTTTTAAACCTTCAACAATTTTACCATTGTAATAGTTAGTCAAAACATCAATTTTTTCCATCTCCATTTCAATTCTTACTCTATTTTGTTGAACTTCTTGTCTTGCCATAATGTGTCTTTTTACCGGTTCTGGTAACAAATTCTCATCATAGTCTTTTCCATCAATCTTGATACTCATGTTTTCTCCTTCATTGTATTATCAATATTACTATTTATACTCCTTTTTCAAAGGGTATTTCAAGGTCCTTTGGATAAATTAGTCTTTGACAACCACCATAATAGTCTTTCTTTGATGGCGTTACCCAATATCTGTCCTCACTTACTGTTAAATTACCACCATAATCTTCATTATAATGTTGAGCCCATAGTTTTAAAAACTTATGACCTCTTTGTCTGCTTACAAAGTAGAACTCATAATCATAATTCTCTTTTATAAACTGAATTTGTTGATGTAGAAATATTTGAGCTAAATGATATTCGCCGTCATACTTCTTTGTACCACCTTTTTCTCTAATATCTTTAGTGTAATAAAATCTATTTAAAACTCTAAACACATTTGGTTTCCAAGTCTCTCTATTATAGATACTTGATATAACCTTAACCTTATGGTCTTCGACACCTACTGTCAAAGCTAATTGGTCATCTAAATGAAAATTGCCCCAATTCTTCCACAATGGGTCAGATTGTTGCTTTAAGATATCATCTATTATTTTTTCAAACTGTATTCTGTATTCTGGCGTTAATTGGTCAGGTCTAGCTGTATAACTTTTTAATTTCATCTTGTTTGTTCTTCCAAGTTTCGGCCATAACATAAGCAATACTATACTTTTTATCATCAGCCGTACCTGCACCACCAATACCATTGTCATAAGTCATAAAATATTCTGAAGCTTCATAACCTAAATGTTTGACATGATAATCATTCAATGCTTCTCTTTGCAATGCGTAATTAAGTTGTACAGGATTATTTTCTTCATTCATCATATCAAACAAAATATTCTTTTTTAAGTGGTCAAGAAATACACCAAATTTTTTACCTCTATGATTTTTAGAAGTCCATTGACAAGAACTATACCAAGAATTTTTTAAACCTAATAATTTTTGAGGTTTGACTACATCTGTTCCTCTTCGAACACCCTCTTTCTTGCTAGCGCAAACATCAATAAAATATTCTACTGGCATTTGTCTAGCTGCATATGTAGCTATAACTTCGTCATCTTTCTTTAAAAGTAAAACAAAAGATTTCATCTGTCTAATTAAACCAAAAAATTCTCCTTTTGTTGCTAACTCTTCGTCATCAAAAAAAGTATCCATACCATAAGGGTAGTCATCTTTACTTTGAGACATAAGGTGTTTTTTCAGTCCAACTAAATCGTCTGAAATTTCTACATCAATACCGTTATCACTAAAATATTTCATTAGCTCTTTATGTATATTTGTAAATTGTGTTCCATCTAATTGGAACTCTTTGTGATTGTCTATAATCATAATTCTTTTACTACCTTTTTTCTAAACTCTTTTTTAAATAGAGCTTGAAATATAATTTTATATTGTGTCTCTCTATTCATGTTAACGACCCAATGTTTCTTTCCTGTGTTTGTCCACATTAAGCAACCCTCATATGAAGGCATAACCTTATTGTTAAAAACTGCCTCACATGAATCTACATGATTTAAACATAAGTTAAAAACATTACACATATCAAAAGCATGTAATTTTTCACCACCTAATAACGGTATACTGCCGTCTGGTATATCATCATGTTTAGTTACTATTCCACCTGGTTCTAAAGCAGTTACAAAAATATAACCAACATGTAAATATGGAAATATCGCACTTTCAAAAAACTTCTTTAAAGTAGGACTGAATTCTGCAATGTCTGTCCACTTTCTTTCATTCTTAATATAATTCCATCTGTCTTTATATTCCCATTCGTCTTTATAAACAGGTTTAAATTTCAATATTTGGTCTTTACTAAAGCCTGTCTCATTAAGAAACATGGCCGTTCTCCAACCTCTCGCTTCAATTAACTGACTACCCTCTTCGGTACCAGGTAAAGAACGATTACTTTCATAATCATCATAACCCTTTTGATTGTCTTTATTACCACCATCAAAAGGTTTACTCCAATATTTATCAGGTATATTCTTCACATCTTCAAGAATCTCCTGTGTTGGCCAACTCCAAAACTTACTTATATCTACCCAATCATTGTTTTGAGCAATGTGATAAAACTCTTTATTTTCCGTTCTCATTTTTCCATTCTAACCATTCATAAAATAAGGGCACTTTTGTGTCCTTTTTACTTCGACCCATCCATAGACTCTTTGTTGGTTGTAAGTCTAATTTTGTACAGAATGAGTCTGCCACATGTCTATATTTATCATAGAAGTAATCAGGCTTAAATCCAGTCAACTGATTTATCATACCAAGACCAACTAAATTGTTATATGATACATCTTTATACATTTCAAAATGTTTGATTGGTGTTTTAGAGTATAATATGCCTATTCTATGGTATTGTATACCAAACATCTTACTAAAACTAAAAGAAGCATAACTGACATTACTTAAATCATATGTGCCTTGTAAACCACAATTACCTGCCCACGCAAGGTCTATGAAAGCAGGTCCTTTTAATATAGTTTGTGTAGTAGGGTGTTCTTCTGCCGTATCATAGAAAGGTAAACTTAAAAATGGTGTTCTATTTCTTAATGTATTTCCACTCTCAGCATATATTCTTGCATGAGCAAGATACGATTTATATTCTTTGTCTGCAACAACAGGTCTTAAACCATGTTCAAGCATAGTTACATGTATAGCTTCTGTTATGCCATTTGTAATATACACATAAGGAAAATTTTTAAGTCCTTTTACTTTAAACTTGCCTTTATTAAACCATTCAGGAAAAGACCTAATAAATGATTTGACCATTTCTTCTTTATTTTGAGTTATATAATCATGGTCATAAACATCATTAAAATATCTTTTAATGGTATCTGTAACTTCAGGAAATTGAATAGGGTATGTTGCTGTTAAATACATTCTTTAATATTCTCCATAAATTTGTGATAATCTTCTTGCGTCATTATATAAGGCAAACAATATACAGCTGTTGTCATATTTTCTGAGCCGTCTTCTAATATGTAACCTCTTTCTCTCATCTTCTTTATAAATGTTAATGATTGTTTTGGTGTTTCAAAGTCTATTGCACCCATACAACCAATCTGTCTATGTTCTTTTACATTTTCTAATCTAATACTAAATCTATCATGGTTAAGCAACCATTCGTTTCTTTGTTCTAATTCTTTTAACATTACAAAACCTGCACTAGAACCAACTGGATGACCTGAAAAAGTAAAACCGTGATTAAACATTTTATTTTGTTTCTCAATTCTTTCATTTATTAAACAAGCACCCATTGGAAAGTATCCGTTTGTTATTGCTTTGCCTAATACTAATATGTCAGGTTTAAAATTATATTTTTCAAAACCAAACAAAGGTCCTAACTTTCCAAAACCTGTAACTGTTTCATCAAGTATAACATAACCACCAGATTCTTGATATTCTTCTAAAATATCCCAGCATGAGTGTTCCCATTCATAAACACCACCTGCACCAACAACTGGTTCTATAATTACAAATGATAAATCAAAAAGACCTTTACAGTTAGCATATAAATCATCTGCTCTTTCAAACTTGTAAATACTCATAGGGTTTTGAATACCCCAAAACTTATTAATACCTTGGTCTGAAACATTGGCACTTAATATAGTAGAACCATGGTAACTATGTTCGCCACATATTGCAACATTTTTACCTGTAAGTTTTATAGCAGTTTCTACGGCAGTCGAACCAGAGTTTGTAAAGTAAACTCTATTCATATTTGTTTTTTTACATAATGCTTCGGCATATCTTTCTGTAGTCTCACTTTGATTGCCTGAAAAATTACTTGCATAAGGAAGTTTATTAAGTTGATTTGTCATTGCAGCTTTCATAATGTCATTACTATAACCTAAAGGTGTTGTCCATAATCCTGACATTGTATCTGTTAAAAGCTTGCCATTCTCCAGAGTAAGTGTATAATCTTTAGCTGAGACCACCCTATCCGTGTGAGAATTAAGTTTAGCAAACGACATTATTTCTTTCGACATAATAGATACCCCCTATAGTCTGGTGTTAAATCTGCCATACTTGCAACCTCATAACCTAAACGCCTATTAAAATCTACATGCTTTCTGTTACAACAACTCCAGTTTACAGACCATAAATCTTTTGTGTATTCAGGAAGATATCTTCCTAATTTTATACCTGCACCATGTTTAGATGATTCTAAAAAACCATCATACATTTCATTCTCGCAAATAGTATAAAAATATACTGCTTCTAATCCACTATGCCCAAAATGTCCTAACCATTGTTCAGGACTAGTATAGAATTTTTTAAGTTGAGGCCAATACTTACTACCAATTAACAAATGTTTTTTCCACTTATAAAAGTCTTGGTGCCATTCGTCTTGAAAGTTAAATGTAAGGGCTTGAGCAGTAGTAATTTCTTTAATCAATTGGTATCCTATTCATCACTCTTTTATCCATTTTATCAAAAGCCCACCTTTTATGTAAAGTCAACCATTGGTCACTTAATACTAAATCGCCATCCTCCCAATCATGGTGGTACTGGTATTTCTCTTGCATACAATGGCTTTGTAACATATCAAATAATTCTTGGTCGCCATTCCAGGCCATTATTTGATAGAATGGAAAGAACATTCCAGTAAGTCCTGCCTTATTTGTATGTATTAGATTGTGTATTAGTTTCTTATTATGATGTTCTTTAAAGAAAGGGTCTGGTGTATATAATCCTTTCTTAAATCCACATGTAAAAGTTATATCTTTAATTTGTTCTTTAATATCATCTGACAAGTCTTGATATGCCTTATAGTTGTCAATCCAACTTGTTCTACTTCCTTTTGTTCCTTCTTTCGCATAAATCCAAACAATACCTGCTCTATCGGGGTCGCTAGGTTTATTAGCATGCCAATCTAGTGTTTCGTCTGTTCCAAATAATGCACCTCTGGTAACTCTTTGCATACCAGGAATAATTCTCATTACACTATGTCTATCATCATCTGGTTTAAAAACAGGACCAATATCTTCTGCAATTTTCATTTGGTCTTCTGGACTTACATCAAGGCCTAATTTTGTTGCTACTATTCTTTCTTTATATATTACTTCTGCTGAAAATTTTGACATACTATCCTCATACTTTCTTCATTACAATTTATATTCATTACTAACATAGTTGTATCATCATCAAAACCAAATAAACTATGTACTTTGTTTGTGTTAATAAAATAAGCTCTACCCTCATCTAACATTTGTAAATGATTATCTAACATAAACACATGGTAAGGAAAATTAAAGTTTTTAATAGGCACCAGAATTCTAAAGTTTTTTTGTTCTAAACTTATTTGGTCTCTATGTGGTGGAAAGAAACCACCTTTTCTTATGTTTATAAAGTGTGTTCTTTCTAAATGTTTTCCCCAAGGTTCTACCAATTTTTGTGTCTCTTCACTCTTATAGTAAACATCTGTAAAAGTTTTAAAACTAGATTCTTTATATTGAGTACCGTGTAATTTATTATACTGATAAAATGAATCTAAATCAATACCACCTAGTTTGCCATCTAAACTTGTAACACTTAATCCGTATCTATTGTTTGGTGTTCTTGGATTGTATTTGTGCCAATCAAAGTCTTTTATTTCCTCTTCTAGTTTTTTAATATGACATTTAAACTTCAAAGGTATAATATCACCATATCTTAATAATTTTTCGTACATTATATTCCTACCACCATAAATCTTTTAAATTTTCCAAGGTCTAATTCTCCACTCCAATGAATTGTTTTTAGACCACACTTCTCTTCAAATTCTTTTAAGTCTCTATTACAATTTATATGTTCCGTTAACTCGTTATAATTATTAGATTGTAAAATAACCAAAGCTCTTTTCTTTCTTTTAGATAACCATTCATCTAATACTTTTTGTTCTATGTGTTCACATGAGGTACAAATAATAATATTATAATTATGTGTGTATTCAAAATCACTTATATTAGCAGTTTTGAATTTTACATTTTTATGTAGATGTTGGCCTATCTCTTGACATTTTGGATCCATATCAAAACTAGTAACTTGAAATTTAGTTTCCTCTTGTATCTTTGAAGCAAGTAAACCATACCAACCAGCAGCCACCAAAATATTTGGTACTTCATATGCACTAAAGAAATTGCTGGCATTTTCAATTAACCAGTCTTTACTTTTCTGTTGATTATCGTTATATGAGTTTGCAATAGATTTAACAATCTCATCTTCGCTAGATTTACCTAGAGCCTGTAATAGGTCATTATTATTATAATATGCCTTACTCAATTTTTTAACAAAATCATCATTAGTAAATTCACTAATCACTTTAAATATATTCATCATAACAATACTATTTATGCCTCTCCTAGGAGCTGCCTAAATATGGATTAGATGATGAAAGATAATGGAACTTATTGCCCTTTGATATTCAACGAAATCTATGCCGACAGCTCTGGCGAATATAGATTATGTTGTCATGCTAGAACTACACCAGTTTCTAGGAAATACAAATCGCAAACACACAAACCTTTTGAATACTTTAACTCACCAGAAATGGAAGAGAAAAGGAACGCTGTGCTTTGTGGAGAAAAGTTGCCAGAATGTATAAAATGTTATACAATGGAAGAATCTACTGGTACATCATACAGGACAAAAGCATTAAAAAGATTAAAAAACAAAATGCCACCATTAAGTGTAGATAAAGTTACACTCAAATTAAGAATTAATGGTACCTTTTGTAATTTAAGTTGTTATATGTGTATACCTTACAACTCTTCTACAAGAAGAAATGAAATGAATAAAATATATCCAGAAGGCTGGGACTTCTTTTCTGAAAGTGATTATGTATCAGTAAAAAGTAAAGAATGGTATTTGATTGTAAATGACATAATTGATAACATTGAAAGAGTTGACACTATTCATATTACAGGTGGCGAACCTTTACAGTTACCTAAACATTGGGAAATGTTAGACTTAATACCAGAAGAACATGCCAAAAATATAGAGTTGCAATATGACACGAATTTTACAGAGCTTAGATATAAAAACCATTCAGTATGGGATATAGAAAACAAGTTTAAAAAAATACATTGGGGTATATCATGTGACCATTATGGTAAAAAATTAGAATATATCAGATATCCTATTGACATTAAAAAATTTGAAGCTAATTTACGAGAGACTAAAGACTTTCAAACAAGAAATCTAAATTGTACAACCTCATTATTAAATGTGGAAGACTTGACATCAATTAAAGATTACTACAAACAAAACTTTAATATAGAAGTAAAATTTACTAGTGTTGTTATGACACCAAAAATATTATCAATAAGAAATCTACCAGAGGAGAAAAAACAACAACTTATTAATAGATACGAACATATACCAGAGTTTGCTTATGTATTAAGTGAATTGAAAAAAGGAGGAAACTCTACAGACTTAAAAGCAGGTATAGAGTATATGAAAAAACTTTCTAAACAAAGAAATATGAACCACGCTGAACTATGGCCACAATATGATAACTAGACGAAAATGTATTAATTTAGATATAACTTATAGATGTACTTTACAATGTTCAAAGTGTAATAGAGAAATCTTTAGACAAAGAGGACAAAAAGTACCAGGCCATGATATGTCTATGGAAGAGTTTAAAAAGATATATGATTATTTTGATGAAATAACTTTTTGTGGTCAAGTATCAGACCCTATCTTTAATCCAAATTTTATTGACATGTTAAAAATGTGCCATGATAGAAAAGTTAATATACATACGGCGGCTTCGCATAAACCTTGGGACTGGTATATGAAAGCCTTTGACGCCTGTAAACACGCAAGGTGGGAGTTTGGTCTTGATGGCGTACCAGAAGAAAGCCACAAATATAGAGTAAATCAAGATGGTTCTAAAATATGGGATTTAATGTGTGCTGGTAGAGAAAAAGGTCTTAAAATAGTTTGGCAATATCTTGTCTTTGATTATAATGAAAATGACATAGACGCTTGTAGGCAAATGGCAGAATTTAAAGAGATAATGTTTAAGACAACTTTATCATCTAGGTTTAGTATTGAACAATCATTAAAACCTAAAAATTCTGATTTAAGATTAGATACTCATAAACATAAGGCGGGACAATGAACAAATTAAAACCTCAATGTTTATATAAACACGATAAACAAGACCATTCAAAAACATATGGTCATAGTGCTAAAGGTTTTATTTTACCTTGTTGTTGGTGTGATACAGTTAATCCAGAAACCGACACTCAATTAATGAAGTTAATGAAAGAAGAATTGTTGTTAGAAAACAATAACTCAATAGAAGATATTATAGACTCTCCAGAATGGAATGAGTTTTATACAAATATTACGACACCAGAAAACTATGATAAGGTGCCAAAAGTATGTAAAAGATATTGTACAGTTAATGATGATGGTACACAAAAATTATGGAAAAAAGAATTTAAATATGGAGCAGACGGAAAGTTAGTTAAATGATAAAAATATTTACAGTATATTTTGAAGGCAAATATAAACCAGAGTATGTATCTAAACTCTATAGAGGACTAAAAGCAAATTGTAAAGTACCTTTTGAATTTATTTGTTTGTCTGATACAAAAGAAGTTGAAGCTGATAGAGTTATTATGTTGCCAAAATGGTCTAATATAAAACTGCATTGGCATAAACTAAAATTCTTTAGCCCTTTATTTGGAGACCAAAAACCTGGTGATGATATCATAGTATTAGATATTGACCAAATTATAGTTAATGATGTTACAGAAATGATTAACTATCCTGTAGGAGAAAACGAAATAGTTACTTACAGAAAATGGTGGAAGAAAGGCGACCCCAATTCAGGCAATACAGTTAGATTAAATGGTGGTTGGTATAAATTTAAATCAGGTTCTTTAAAATTTGTTTGGGAGAAATTTACCAAATCATCAAAGAGTATTGACAAGTGGTGTTTACACTATTTTAAGAATGGTACAGTACACTATAAATATTATGGAGAACAAAACTTTGTTGAAGATACTTGCCTAGAGAATGGTGTAAAAATAACTCACATGCCTGGCGAATGGATTGTTAAAGTCAATAGTGAAAAAGATAGAAACCACTATCATCAATTAAAGTATATGAAAGAGTTTGGTAAAGAATATATGATACTTGATAAACCACATGATGATATTAAAATAGTACATTTTGCTGGTGCTGAAAAATTAGATACAATACATGATTGTGATTTTGATTGGATAAAGGATTATTGGAAATGATACCTGAACAAATCTTCATAGATAAAGATGTTAACAAAATAGCTATTAGTAATTCTGGTGGTTTAGATTCTTCTTTAATGACTTATCTATTATGTAAATATATAACTGATAATAATTTAAATGTCGAAGTTTATCCTATGCACGGTATTGACAATACAAGACCAACATCTCCAGAAAATGTACAAAACATTATTAATTTTTTAAGAGAACAATTTCCTAAAGTAAAAATACACGATATGCTTACATGGGATAATACTAAAGATTGGATTGTTCCTAAAACTAAAAAAGACTCAGCAGGTTTAACTAAACATTGTGTAGAAAATAATATAACTCATATCTATGGTGGAAGAACTGCAAATCCACCACCAGATGTTATGCACCAAATTGGAATGAAAGCTATGCAATCTGAAAGAATACACAATAACGACAAAGATATTTCTGAAAGAATTAGAGGTGGTTATTTAATAAGACCTTGGGTTAATGTAGATAAAAAGTTTATCTATGACTTATATGTAAAGTTTAATTTATTAGAAACATTAGCACCTTTAACATGGAGTTGTATTGGTTTTGCTGACGCTACAAACTTCTTTTCCAAACCTTGTGGTAAATGTGAATGGTGTAAAGAGAAAAAATGGGCATTTGGTTATGATTGATGTAGAAGACTATAGAATAAAAAAAGCAGAAATGGTATTCATGTCGTTATCAGGTGGTGCTGATTCGGCAATTCTATTCTATCATGCCTGTGATGTTATGCCTGATAAAACATTTTTAGTTTGGACAGGTTCAGATATTGGTAGACCTAATTTAAAAGAGGCCAAGGCAGTATATAATTTTGTTAAAGAAAAATATCCAAAAGTAAATATATTACCTCATCATACATTTGAGTATAGTGTTAGAAAATATCCACAAACTATAGACCAAACAAAAACTGAATGGGATCCTAAAAAAGACCCTAAATCAATCTTTCATAGACAAGAAGAATTAAAATTAAAAATTGTTCACGAACCAGATTTATGTTTAAACGGTATGACTTCACATCCACCAGAAGAAGCAATTAAAAAATTTAAATTAGATGTTGATGAAGGCCATGGAATATTAGAAAAAAGAAGACAAAAAACAAGAAGTCCTTGGGGGCAAAATATGACACCTAGTGGTAAACATGTTCACTACTATAGTCCTTTTATGCAAAAAGATAAAAGTCATGTTAAAGATATGTATGTTAAGTATGGTGTTTTAGATACATTATTTCCTTTAACTGCCAGTTGTATTGGTTGGCCAGATAAAGTAACACTACCTTGTAAAGTATGTGTTTGGTGTAAAGAGAGACTTTGGGCATTTGGAGCTTATTAGATGAAAATATTAATTTACGGACATAGTGGTTCCGGTAAAACCACATTAGCAAAACAACTTGCTGAACATTATAAGATACCAAACTTTAATGGTGATGATGTAAGAAAAATGTTTAATGATTGGCACTTTGAAATAAACGGCAGAAAAATACAAGCAATGAGAATGAGAACTTTATCTAATATGGTTGAAGATTGTATTGTTGATTTTATTTGTCCTTTAAATCACTATAGAAAATATTATGATTACACCATCTTTATGAACACCATAGAAAAATCAAAATATGAAAATACAAACTTAATATTCGAATCAGGTGAACCTAACCTAGAAATTAAAAATTGGAAATATAATATAAAGGAAATAATTGATGAGATTAATTTGTTGTAATACAGGCGAAAGATTTGGTCAATGGTATGTTGACAATCTAAAACATATGATAGATACATACTCTGGTTTAAAGTATGATAGTTTTGAAGTTATTACGGAAGAACTGTACGAGGGCGTTTTTAATAAACTTCAAATGTTTGATAAGTTTAGAGACGGAGAAAACCTATACTTTGATTTAGACATTGTTATAAAGAATAAAGTACCTGATTTAATTAGAAAAGATGTAACTGTATTGAATGCCTGGTGGAGAGAACAAGAACATACACCATTAAACTCTTCTATTATATCTTGGACAGGAGACCAATCATACATCTATAAAAAGTTTATGGAAAATCCTGACTATTATCAAGTTAAGTATAATAGAGGTATAGACCAATTTTTACATGAGAACTTTGATATGAAAACTTATCCAGATTCAACTTACTATTCTATAAAAGGTCGTGAGTATGATGAAGAAGATACAAACTACAGTATTTGTATTTTTAATCAAAGAAAAATATTAATGGAAGATGGATGGTCAGGTTGGTGGAAAAAATACTTTATTGAGAATTTTTAATTTTATAAACTATACTTAATGCCTCAAATGGCGTTTTAGCTAATCTTAATTGTTTTTTTAATTCAGTATCTTTAGATTGTTTGATAAAATCTTGTTCAAAACAATACAACTTTAAATTAAATAACTTCTCTAAATTATCTTCGTCAAACTCCACAAAAAACTCATACATTTCTTTAAAGTATTCTTTACTCAAATCACTAATAACTTTTTGTGCTAACTCTTCTTCTTTAGCAGCTCTCATTATACCTTGATTAAAGGCTTTCTTTTGTTCTTTTAAATATCTTTTTGTGTTTGAGTGTATAGTTTCTATATCAACTACTTTAGATAAATCTTGATAAACAGGATGTTCGGGATTAAAATGAATTGCTTGTACACCTTCTTTTGTGGTTACCTCTATTAATGTTCTATTGGCATCCAAAAAGTGTGCGTTGATATAATTATCTTTCGTAATCTGCATAATATAAACCTTTATAATGTATTACTTGTCTAAATTCTTTTTTACTTCTTCGCCTTTTTTTGTAAGAACTAATCCTTCTCTTTCAGCAATTTCAATAACATTTCTTTCAAATGATTTTCTTTGTGCTTTATGAAAAGAGTATGTATTTGCTTTTAAATCTTCTGTAGTAACAATAGTTAACAGTTGTTTACCTACATCACTTTCCCAATCAGCTGGCATAATAAAAGGAATAATTTGTTTTCCTTCTCTTAAAAGAACTTCAACTTGCGAATGTTCTCCATCTAGGTAATGAGCAGATACATAATTGTTTTTTGTAATATTCATAAAATTATTTATCCTTTTAGTATTGAGTTATTTTCAAATACCATGTTGTACCTGTAGTTACTGAACCACCAGGAAACTCTTGAGCTCTGTAGTCATCACCAACTTGGTTTGTTGTATATGTTGAACCGTTTAATACAGTATTTGCTATAGCAGTACCAATTGTATTTCCTGTTCCGTTTATGTTGTAAGTAATTCTGGAACTAGTAGAGTTAACAGCTGCATATCTCATCATAGTTTTTAAATAAGCACTAAATGATGAATTTGAAATTTGTTGTAAATCATTATCACTTCTAACTGTTAACATTTCTGGATAAGATTGTGCGTTACCATTTTGTTTATGTATGTAAAAAGAAGTAACAGTAAAAGGTTGGTCTAACGCCTCTGGAATACCAGCTGCCGTATAAGCACCTGTATTTGCTCTAGTGTCAATAAAAACTGGATTGCCGTCTACCAAAGTTGCACCTGAAACACTATTTGATGTTGCTAAGAAATAAGCACCACCTTGTTGATAAGTTGTAGAACCAGTTGTAATCTGGTCAATAGCAGGAAAAATAAAAGTATCCATCATATCTGTTTGTGTCATTGCTTTAAAATTACCACCGTCATAGTAAATAGGAAATTTTATATTATTTGTATCTGCTTCATTAGATAAACTGCCTGTTGTATTTAAATTTATACAAGCATAGTTTACAGAAACAGTTGTTGGGTTTGCTGTTGTACCTGAACCAGGAAATGATGTACTGTTACTTGAATAAGAACCGGCCTGTAATCTAGTATCTGTTTGAGTACCTAAATTACCACCACTTGAAACTCTACTTAAAGTTACAGACGGTGCCGTACCATATTGGTAAGCACATTCATCCAAGATTGTTTGTTTTTGAGCGGCTGAAATTTCTCTTATGTTGCCGTTGTCATAATATAGTGGAGTACGAACTGCCATAGTTTACTCCTATGTTCCAGCGGCATACAAAGTCTTTACTGCTGTACCGGCTGAATTGTAAATGATTAATGTTTGTAGATTATTTAATTCTGCTGAACCTACTGAATCATCTGCCATATGAGCAAGTGTTACAACATTAGTTGAACCAGTTGTAATGACCGTTCCATCTTCGTTTGGTAATAAGATTGTTCTATCTGCTGTAGGGTTAACTACATTTAAAGTTGTTTCGTTTGCGTCATCAGCTGAACCTTCAAAGGCAATAAATTTATTCTGTGCTAATACAAGAGTAGAACCAAATACAGTAAATCCTGATGATGATTCAATGTTATTATTACCTGATGGATTGATTGATGTAACACCAAAAGTTGCCGTACTACCGGCAGTTATTGTGCTTGAAACTTGTAAAGCGTCATTGATATTAACTACTGTTGAATCACTTGAAGATAATTGATTGTTTTCTATTCTTAAAGTACCTGCATTAAAAACACCTGGAACTGTTAAAGCACTTGGTACTGTAACCTGACTACCAAATGACATTGTAACTGTATCAGGTGAACTTACTGTAGCTGTAATTTGATTTGATGTACTTGCAAATTTAATTGTTTGACCAGAACCAACTGCCTGTGTAGCAGAAGCGTCATCTTCAATTATGAAACCTTGAGCAGCCGTTACAACAGCGTTAATCTCATTAACTGCACCAATAACCGAGGTTGCTGATAATGAATTGTCTAGTGTTGCAATATCTCCAAAATCATTAGCCGCTAAGCTATTGATTTTGACACGCATTTGTTCAAGTGTATCTGTTTTTTCTATACTTGTTACAGCCATATTATTTTACCATGTCCTTTATCATCTTTTTAATTTCAAATAATTCTTTCTTTAGACTATTTATCTCTCGGCATGTACGCCTTATTTGATTACTTTGTTCTTGTCTTTCTCTATGTCTGAACATGTATAATTCATATTCTGACTTATTTGTGTTAATAATAGCATTTGTTTCTGTATCTCTTACTAAATCATTAAAATTTTCAACACGAAGTTTTGCCATATTATACCGCCAATGCTATTCCTCTCATATCCTTAATTACTGGTGGATAAGATGAATTTGTTCCTTTTAGTACAATCTTAATTTGAAAAGCACTAAAAGATTCAATATCTGATTTTGAATATTTATATTCTCTAAATGTAAGGTTATCTTCTGCTGGTGCTACTGCTGTATCTTCTTCGCCAGCAAGATTGAAAGGTGTCCATGCAACATTTTCAATATCTCTAGATTCAGCGGCTGAAGTTGCTCTAAAGTAAACTTCAACGCTTGATGTTGTTCTTACATTTGAAGTTAATCTAACATCTAAAGCAGTTGCTGGATTTTCTAATGTAACTGAACGAGTACAGTAAACAGCACTTGATGATGTTCCTGTATTTTTAGTATCATCAACAAAGTCTGGTGTATTACCACTTGTTGGTTGATTTAATCTATTTTGAATTGCATATACACTCATTCTTTGAGTATCAATAGCAGGAGACAATTTAGTGTTTGTAGTTGTAAATGTACAGTTAATCATTAACGATTTAGCACTTGACATTTCATTTGTTTCATTTATTGTACTTGCAACCATTTGAGGAGCAGTAAAGTAAATATTATCATTTGCGTTTACACTAATTGCATTAGCAGCTGTTGTTAAAGCAAATTCTGATTGTGTTCCGTGTAATGCTTTACCACTTGTTGGTCTCATTGTATAACCAATTGATGTACCAGGAACTTCCATAGTTTGTACTGCAATTTGAGAAACATCCATCATTCTATTTTGTGTAGCAGCTACTACTGCACCACCAACATCACCTGAAGCTGTTGCATTTGAACCTAATGTAATATCATAACTATCTAAAGTTATATTTGAAATACTTGTATGTGTAGTATTGAATAGTGAATGTGCAAGACCATTGTAAGTGCCACTTGCTACACCTGAAATTGTAACATTGTTTGATGTGCCGTGCATACCATGGTTTGGATGGAAAACTCTAACTACACCTGAACCACTTATTGTTCTAAATGGATTTGCTCTTAATGTTCTTGTTGGTAATGCGTCATTAGCTAATGAAACTGTACCAGTAGTTTGACTGAACTCAGCTCTATTTAAAATAAACTTAGCGTCTTCGTTTTGTTCAGCAACCCATGTTGAACCGTTTTGTGATTTAAATAAAACACCAGTATAAGGTTGTTGAGAGATTGTTCTATCAGAACCTAATACTTTTTCTCCAAGTCTACCAACATACATGTTATAGTTATTTGAGTTTGCTAATACAACAAAACAATACTCAACATTTTCTTGTATGTAAACTGGACTATCAAAAGTAAATTTAGTTGCAACATCACCTAGTGAACTTGTACTTACTGAACTAGGATTTAAAGTTTTTTCTGAAAAAGGTAATATTGTTTTTCCAGGATAACCATTTACAACTTCTCTAATTTGTACAGTTATCGGAACATTATCATCTTTAGTTGAGAAATATAAATCTATATCAGTTAAGAAAACACCACCAACATCATCAATTAAGAATGTTTGTGCTAATGGGTCAACCCAACCAATCGTTCTCGTAGAATCTCTAGTTGATGTTCTAGCAATTGTTCTAGTATCGCCTGTTACTGTTTCTCTAACAAGTCTAGGCTGTCTAGTTGAAATAATTGTATTTTGTACAGTTTCTAAAATACCTCTAGCAACATAATCTGCTTCTGCTGAAGTTTGAACTGAACCGTCTAGTTGCGAATTTGTTGAACTGTCTGTTAATCTGAATACTCTTTCACCTGTACGCCATCTTGGATTTGCGTTATTAGTTGGGTCAGGAATTGCGAAAGTACCTGATACAGAACCATTAGCGTCTGTAACTAAATTACCACCAAGTGAACCACCTGTAGGAGTACAATAAGCTGTAATTGCTTGTTCATCAAAGAAAGGATAAACTCTTGTAAAAGGTTTCATTCTTGTACCAGTAAATGTAATTGTTCTACTTCTAATAAATGGAACAAATGCAACTGAAATAACTCTATCGCCAATACTGTTTCTTACAACTTGAGGAACTAATCTTTGTCTAATACCTGAACGAGTTTGATTTACTTGTTGAACTGTAGTAACTTCTGTTCTTCTAAAGACTCTTCTACCACTTCTTTGGTTACCTGAAACATCACGACTTTGTTGGTCTATTGGTTGACCTGACCAAGAATCTTGCCATTCATTCCAAACTGTTCCAATCTCAACACCATTTAATGCTTCATTACCTAAACCTGAAACTAAAGTATCAAAACCACCTGTGTTATTAATAACTAGCTCTGGACTTCTTTCTGTTTCTTTCCATTCATCTGAATCTGGAGTTAATGCAACTGAACCTGACCAGTTGAAAATATCAAATGGGTTTACATTTTGAGTTTTACTTGCGAACGGTTGTGAAATTAATGTTGTAGCTGAATAAGGCAAAGTTAGTAAGTCACCAGTTTTTTGATAACCATTAACTGCTCTGTCAGCAGGAACTAATGCTGTTCCGTCATCATCAATTTCTATAAGTGAAACGGCGTCCTCGTTAAACATAGGTCTTAATTCACCTTTTGCCATGTCCATTGAAACTTTGTAATCTTTATTTCCTACATTACCAATACCATGACCTGTAAAGTTATCTACGATAAATCCATTTTTAAATCTATCAAAACCATTTGAGTCTTGAATTTGTAAAGTTTGAGCAGAATTTTCTAATAAAGATAATTGAGTATAGTATTCAACATTCTCAATTCTTTTTTCTAACTTACCAATATCTCTCATTGTGTATCTTCTGTTATCAATAACAGTAATACCAACATCTTCTGGAGATAATGTGTAAGCAGGAATATTTAATGTGAACATGTGCATTGCACCGTCAAGATTTGCCGGTATTTGTGGCTCAATAGCAGGAGAACCTCCTTGAACTTTAAACCCACCGTCTTTATCTAAAAATACTTTATCTATTCTTCCTAGATAATATTCATGGTCGTTTGTAACATCTGTATCAAATTTAATTACATCTACAACTGAAGCACCAGTACCATCATAACTTCTATCGTCAACACCACCGTCAATAGTAGAAGCGTCATCTACTCTTGGTCTAAAGTCTAAAACATCACGCAACTCAAACTCTTCTCCTGTTGTATCAGAAACATAACTTGGAATGTTTTCATATGTAACAACACCTGAATAACTATCTACATCAAAGAAATCACCAGTACCATGTGAAAAGAAATCAAAAGTAATTAATAATCTTCCTGTTGGTTGTATAGAACCAGTTTTTAATTTAATTCTACCAATATCATAGTAGTTGTCTCTTTGACCGTTATCTAAATCAAATCTATCTGTAATATTTGTATCACTTGTTGTTGCGTTTGTACTAAAGTCAGCAGCCATATGTACTGACACTATTTGAAAAATGTCTGACTTGCCTAAACCTATTTCAGCTGCTTGAGCGGCTGCTTGTGTAGAAATCTGTATAGTTGAATTACTATTTAATGTTTTTGATTTTGAATCTGCAATTGTTCTATTAACTGTTGCCAAAATTTTAATTTTATGACCAGCATAACCAGCACCTAAATTAATATCTAATTGTTTACCTGTAGGAGAACCTGTTAATGTGAATACACTTCCGCCACCTAAAGTAATTACATCACCAACTGCACCAGTACCACCAGAACCAGTTGACATAATTGAAACTGTAAAGTCTTTTAATAAGAAAGCTGCAAAAGTTTCGTTAGTACCTGCCGTAATTGAAGCAGTACCAGAATTCGATAATGTTTGTACATAGTGTCTTCTTACTGTATATGAAGTATCACTAATACCATTGTTTGCTGTAGTTTTTAAAGTTTTGATTGTTTCATAAGGTAATTTAACGAGAGACATATTTTTATTTGAGTCTTGTAGTTTACCTCTTTGTCTTACTACTGTAGTTTTAGTACCTACATCTGAACCACCGACATTTGCTGAAACTCTAAATTGGTTTTCATCTACAATAGATTCAATTGTTCTAGTAACTGTACCACCAGCGTCATTTGTATATGAAATAATATCGCCAATTCTTAATTCTGTTTTTGCTAAAGAACCGAAACCTGTAAATAAACTATTACTGTTTGCTACTGTAAATGAACCTGTTAAATTTACTCTTTCGCCGTCTGTAGCTGTATCTGCAACATCAGCTGTATATGTTGGCGACCCTGCCATACCAAGAGATTTAACTGCTGAGAAATCAAATGTTCTAACACCGTCCCAACCAACTGCTGTTTGTTGTATAGCACCTGAATTTGTTGAAGTACCACCTGTTACTGTTTCACCATCTACGAAATTACCTTTAACATTTTGTAGAACTGTTACATTGTGGGTAACTGCACCACCAGATGACCAAGTACCGTAAGATGAACTGTCAATAGAAGTTTGACCAGATGTTGTTGTTGCCAAACTATCGTATAATTCAAATGTGTTAGCTGCTGGATTTCTTACAGTATAAACATTATTATTTAATTGTGTCATACCTGAAACACCAGTAATTTTAACTTGCATACCTTCTTGGAAAGTATGACCTGTAGCAGTAACAACTGCTGGGTTAGCTTTAGTAACCGCTGAAATTGATTTAGAAACTTCTGTAGTATTTGAGTTTACAACACCAGTAGCACCAGAAGTACCACCTGTTACAACTTCACCATTTGTAAAATTAGGATTAGTTGTAATATGTAAGTGTGTAAACATTTGAATATCAAAAAGATAATTTTTATGTACACCAGTTTGGTCTATAATTTGACCTGAAGCATTACCTGATTTGTATTCAAAACCTCTTGACTTAGCAAAACCAATTTTTGGCATGTTAACACCAGAGGCAGTTAATTGTGTTCCTCTACTAGATATTTTTCTTTCGTATAATTCTAAACCTTTAAATGAAGCAACATCACCAGATACGAAACCAATGTCTGGAGAACCATAAACACTTGTTACATTTACAAAGTTACCTGTACTGTATCTTGATGGAAAGTTTTGTTGACTATCAAATGTTCTTGCTTTGTCAACTGGAATATATGTTGTACCAATATTAGCAATTTCATAACCTTTAACATATGCTTTACCAGGGGCAATACCTAATGCTAGTTTAGTTTCTAAACCACCAGAAGCTGCCGTAAAAATACCTCTATTAGTACCTGAAGTTAAATGTTCTCTAACATCTAAATCATAACCTCTAACTGCATAATCACCAGATTCGTCATATGTTCTTCTTGCTAAAGTATCTTCTATAACTGCATATTCAGTTGTTCTAACTTGGTTTTGTAAAATACCTGCTTTAAGTCTTAACAACTCAACAAAGTTTGTATCTGTAATAGCTGTTAAAGTAAGTTTAGTTAATGATAATGCAATTTTAAATCTATGAGCACCAGGAGCATTTAAGTTAGATGAACCTTGAGCATTATCATTTAAAGATGTATCGTTATTACTTGTTATAAAACTTTCTGTAACTTGTAAACCAACTCTATATGATGGAGTGTTTGTGTACTTATCTAAAATTAAAACTTGGTTTGCAACTTCAACATGGTAACCATTAATGTAATATGTACCTGCTTGAATTTCAGCGGCACAACCTGTATGGCTTGATGTTACTGTTAAAGTTTGAGCAACGGAGTTAACTGTACAATTAAGAGTTTCTCCGTTTGTAAATCTTGTTGTTGTATTATCTGTACCAGACCTTGTATATTTTACAAAAATAGTATCGGGGTCTGTACCATCTGTAACTACTGAATTAATTACTGTAGCAACTACACCAGATGTTGCACCTGTAATTGTAATACCTTCATAACTTGAAAGTGTTGATAAAGATTTTGCTGAAAGTTTTACTGACTCGTAATTTAAATCATAACCAATTTCACCAGGCAGTACCATTGCTCCTTTTTCAAAGAAATGGTCTGACAAAGTTTCTACTTGGTTTTGTAGAATAGTTTGTGATTGTGTTAACTCTCTCGCCTGAACTGCAAAGGCTGGCCTAAACAGTATTCTATGATAACCTTTTGATTTATCAAAGTCGTCATAGTAGGGCGATAAATTAAAGTCTGTTGGACTTGGCATTCTTTATCTTCCTCTAAAATTCAATGATTAGCTTGATGTTTTCTGTTTGGTCTGCGCTTCTTGTAATTGGAACTCTTTGCTCTGCGTAAATAATATCGCCACTATCAGCGTCAATCTCACCTGTTGCATAACCAGAAGTTAGCACTACACTATCAACCGTTTCACTAGCAGTTGAAGGTGTACCTGTAGCAGATGATGTAGCACCTGTGATAACATTTGCACCAGAGAAAGCAGTTAAATTACCAGATGTATCTAAGCCTTCATCATTAAATCTTGTTTGTATGTAATATAATAATCTATTTGTAGCGTCCCATTCAACAACTTTACCAATGGCACCTGTTGAAGCTTGAGAAATCTTTTCGTCAACTTGAAAAGTCCCTGGAGTAGGTGATGAAGCAAATCTTGCAACTTTAACACCTCGTAGTGTTGTTCCTGTAGCAGCTGAACCACCTGAAAGTGGGTCTCTAATTAACATAATTCTTCTAAAATCATTTGAAGTTGTAAAGTCTCCAGAAGAACCTGCTTCAGCACCTTCTAGGTTTACATTCATCATAACAAAAAATCCACCTAATTCTTCAACTGCATTTTTACCATGACCACCTTTTGGTTCAATGATACAATCTAATTCTGCACCTGTTAATGAACCAGCACCTGCACTATTAATATCTGCAAGTCTAATATATCCAAAAGTATATCCTGAACCTTTATTGGTTACCGTAACACCCGTAATAATACCTGAAGCAATTGTAACTGAAACAGTACCACTTGAACCGTCTCCTCTAATTGCAATACTTGTATGTGTTCCGTCTGTACCACCAGTACCAACTGATTTAACTTTTACAATGTTAATTGCACCGTTAACAGCGGCCGCCGAAACTGTAGAGTCTGTAGCAACTGCCATAAAATCTGTAGAAAGGAAGTTAGATTGTTGAGAAGCAGATAATGTGTACATAAATTTCCACTTATATCCGTCTCCTGTTGATAAAATGTTTGTAGGTGATGTACCAGTTGGTTCAACTGTTGAGTTTGCACCACCATTGTTATCTAAACATTTGTAAACATTTCTAGCAGCTGTTAATACATAAAAAGTAGAATCCATCAAAGTTGTTGCACTTGAAGTTGCTACTTGAGCTGTAGTTGTTCCTGTTACTCTTCTTCCGTAATCGTGTCTGTAGTAATCGTAAACTGTACCTGTTGTCCAGTTTCTTCTTGGTATTACAAAAGAAACATCTGAACTTGTAATTTTTTTAGCAGCCAACATATCATCATAAGAGTAAAACTCTTCAACTGTATCATCAATCGGAGTAACAGGAGTTGTATCTGTTCCTTCGTTTTCTGTACGACCATCTGGTCTATTAGAAGTAGTAAAACCTTGTGGTCTACCAATTCCTAGATAATAGTTATTTGAAGCTGATTCAGAAAATGATTCTGAAAACTGTTCACTATTGTGAATTCTAAATTTTGATGTTATAATTGCTGGCATATCTTTATCTTTTATCCTTTACTATATTTATACAAGTTTCATTACGGTTTGGTTGGCCATGTTACATTGTTTGCTTTTTCAACAGTATCAACACCATTCGTTATATCCCTCAATGCCTGTCTATAAGTGGTCATATCGGAAGAAAGCGTATTGTCTGATAAAGCAAGGTAATCTGTTTCTGAAAGTTTAGCGTCTCTTTCTTTTCTTAAATCTGTTAAAGCTCTTGCTATTTGTCCTGCTGTATCTAATACTTCACTTGCTCTGAATGAAGTTTCAGCATCCGTCATATCTCTAATTACACCATTTACTACTATTTTAGCCATTATTGAACCCCATATAATTTTATTAACGCACTTGAAATATTTCCATTGTCAAAGGTAATTCTAAAATAATTTACAGCACTATTCTCATTATTATGAGCAGCGCCAGTCATCATTCTAACATTATCACCATGTCCATGAACATCATTAGCACCATGTATTGTTACCATAGTATGTCTGCTACTAGCCTCTGGATTATAAATCATAATTTCTGTAGAACCAACAGAACCACCACTAACTTGTAGTCCTGAAAATACTGTTATATCAGATTGGTTTTGTCTGCCTTCAAGAGCACCAATGTCAGTATTTCTATCTCTTGTAGATACTTGGTCTATTTGACTTACAAAACTTGAACCGTTATCTGTTGACAATTTTAATTGACCTGCATTACCAGAACCATTGTCTGTTTCTATATATTCTATTAAAATACAGTAGGTATTAAAAGCACTCGTAACTAAAGTGTTATCAAAATTTACAGCAGAAACATCACTTGAAACAGTTGTAGTGTTTAATAATACTTTACTTCCTCCACCACCAGCTTTTACTCTATTTGCAAATCCTCTTGTTATAGCTCCCATATTAGACTCCTAGATACCTTAATACTATTTCAGCTCCGTTTGCCGGAGCAACTTGAAATGTTAATGTTGTTCCTGAAATTGTGTAGTCATCTGTTGGTACTAAACAAATACCATTTACAAATACTAACACATCATCTACAGTTGTCCCACCTAAACAAGTTACTGTCGTAGCAGAACCGTTACCTGAATTTGTTTTATCTGTAGTATTACTTAATTTTCTTCTTTTTGCACCAAGACATTCAACTAAATGACCCATATAAGCATGAGCTGAACATTGATAAAATAAAGGTGATGGTGTATCGCCGTCTATTTCTAATGTAGTGTGAGCACCTGCACTACCTGGTGTACCACTTGTTGTTACGCCTGTAGAAATTAATCTTGATTTATCCCATGAACTATAAAATAATAATGGGTGTCCTGTATTTGTACTATCTGATTGGTCAAATTTATATTTACCTGGTGCCAAAACTAAAGCAGGTGATTCATGTCCGTCTAAAAAGTAACCACTTGCTGAACCTGTACCATGATGGTAATGTTCAGTTGTTTTTGTTCCAACTGTAACTGCAATTGATTTAATAACTCCGTCATCTGGTGACCTAAATCCTAGGTAACCAACATCCTGTGGGTCTGCGCCTTGGAAATCTATATCAACACCGTTAACAGTTGCTGAAGCACCTGTTTTTGATGAAACTGTTAAAGTACCTGCCATAGCACTATGAGAAGTACAAACATAATAGATTGTTGCTTGAGCAATTGGTACTTCAAAGTATAATACACCTGAAGTTTTACCTTGAGCAGATACTCCAGTTGTAATTGTTCCGTTTGTTGCTACATGGGTTAATCCTGTAGTAATTCTATTACCTGAATTGTAAGCACCACTTGATGTTTGTAAAGCAAATGGATGTGAACCACCTAAATCATCTAAATCAAATGCAATTGTTTGACCTTGAAAAGTATAAAGAGTAGGATTGTCTGTAGTACCGTAGTGTGAAGTAAATCTATATGCACTTGAACCGTTAGCTGATACTTTTAAAACTTGAGCCGAACTTTTACCTGCTGTTGATAAAGTAGCAACATTGTGAGGTTCCCATTCTCCTTGAGCAGAATTCCATCCTAATACTTGGTCTAAAGCAGGAGCTGATGTAGTAACATCAACATCACTATGTAAACCAATTGATGAGTTTTCTGAAAGTATTTGAATCCAAGAATCTGATTCTGCAAAGTAAGCTTTGTAATCGTTTAATGTTGTTGCAAACATTCCTTCATAGTTTGTTGAGTTAGGTAATGAAGCGAAGTTAGCAAATTGAAATCTAATTTTATTTGATTGACCTGTACTATCAATAGTACCTGTACCAGTTATTGATAAGTTATTTAAAGTAGCTGCTGTTGCACCTAAACTTACAGAAGTATTACCAAGCGTAACTGCTGAATTGGCTAAGTTTGCATTTGAAATAGCTGCACTACCTGATAAGTTAGCATTTGTTAATGCGTCAAGATTAATATTAATCTCATTACCACCAACCTGTGTTGTAATACCAGGACCACCAATTATTTGTAAAGTTTCTCCAAGATTTACTGTTTCTTGGGTTGAAGATGTATCTTCTATTTTAAAAAATGAGTTGGCATTACCAGAAGTTAAACCAACTGAAATCTGATTATTTGAAACTGTTGTTGTAATACCTGTTCCACCTGCAACTGTAAAAGTTTCGCCTGTAGCAAAAGTATCATTTGAACCACTATCAGCAGCTAATGTAAATGTAGAGGTTACTGTAGAAAACGATAAGTTTCCTGAACCATCTGTTTTTAAAAATTGGCCAGCAGAACCATCTGCTGTTGGATGTGATAGACCGTCAAGTATAACTTTACCTGAACCGTTTGGTGTAATTGCAATATTTCCATTTGATGTTGAAACAATTGAATTACCATTAATATCTAAATTACCACCTAATTGAGGTGTACTATCGGCAGATAATTCTAGTGCTAAAGCACCAGGTACAAAAGAAGAACCGTTCCATTTCAATACATTATCTGTACTTGCACTAGCAGTTGATATGTTTAAAGCAGAGCCGTCACCTAACGCCGTGTATAATTCATTAAAGTTGTTGTTTACTATTAAACCACCAGCACGGAGGTTAGAACCTGTTCCGTCATTGGGGTTAGTACCTAGATTTATTGTTTGTTTTGCCATTAATTGCTCTCTTCTTTACTATATTTATACGCCTTATTCGGTTGTTTTATCAAATGTCAATGAGTTACTATCGAATTTTGTAATGGTGTTAGAAAAGAACGCTTTATTTGTTCCTATTTCTGCTGGAACATTTAAATTCATCTTTAAATTTTCCATACCATTATCGTTTAGTGTTGCAATCATAATACCAGGTTGACCATCTAAACCTGTTCTTGTACTATGAATTAATTGTTTACTTAATTCTTCAAAAGTGTAACCAGTACCAGTAGTAGAATAAGCTCGTAGTGCCTCTCTATTTACTGACTTAAATCTTGGACCTGCAAAAGCATAACCTTGTCTAACATCATGTACAACGCCAGTTTGGTCTGCAAATAAATTTCTAACTCTTGATGTGTATTCTATATCTATACCTGACCTTAAAGTCAAATCTCTAGTAGTATTACTAAATGGAGATAATGTTGAAGTATCAAAATCTATTTTTCCTGATTCATGTGCTTTCGCTCTTAATGAAGTACCGTCTGAACCTGTTCCTAATCTTCTACCAAATACTGTAGTAAATAGAGTATTCATAATAGAGAATAGTGGAGTATCTACAGCACCTGATACTTGACCTGTAATTGGGAATTTAACTTTTGCGTCAATTCTATTTTGTACCGAAACTTGTCCTGAAAAGTAAAAACCTGCTGTGTGCATTGTGGATTTAAATGCGTCTCTCCAAGTATTGATTGAAGAACCAACTTTAAGTACATAAGAAAATTCTTGATAGTATAAACTATCTTGTATCTTCATTGTTGTTTCAGATAAGAAGCCATCTTCGTTTACAAATGAACCATCTGTATCTGTTACAGAAGTTACACCAAAGGTAGCAGTTGCAACATTAAATTTTCTGATATTGGCAGTTGCGTTAGATGTTGCACCTGTTATTTGTTCATTTAAAGTAAAAGTACCATCAACACCTGAAACAACTAATAAACCTCTTGTATTATCAAAAGAAACAACTTTACCTGTTTTGCTAGAAGATGTACCTGTTATAGTTTCGTTATTTACAAAAGTACCACTAATATTTCCTACAATTAAGTTTTGAGTAAATACAACTGACGGAGATGGAGCATTTTGGTGAGCAATACCTTGTTCAATAACTTTAATATTTTTAACTGTACCAATTTCATCACCAAAAACTTTAAGTACAGCATTTTCACCAGTTGAACTGTTTACTACAACTGTAGGCAATGAAGTATAATTACCACCTTTTGATGTAAAGAATAAATCTGTAATTTCTCCAGTATTTGAAGTTAAAGATTCTTGTACAATTTTTTGACCTGAATATAAATCAAATTGAGTTGTACCTTCTTCTAAAAGAATATGGTCTTCCGTTTCTGCTGTATTAAGTGTGCCGTCTTCTAAATTCATTGCACCACCAACTACTGCAACAAAACCGGCAGCGCCAGCACCATCTGTATTTGTATTTGTAAATACTAAAGAGTCACCAATTTGATAGTTAGCACCTCTATTATCTAAAATAACTTCCGATATAGGACCTGAACCAACACCATCAACTTGAATTAATGCACCTGTACCACCACCTGTTACTGATACTGAATCTGTATTTGTGTATAATGCACCATCATTGGTAATTGTTTCAGTAGATAAAACACCTGTAATTGTAGATTTTATAAAAACATCATCTGTAGTTTCTTTTTGACCTTGGATTATTTCGCCAATTTGAAATGTGCCAACAATAGTATCACCATTTAAAATAAATTCTGAAACTGAATCAGCACCTATTTGGAATTTAAATACATTCTCTACAGTAGCAGTTGCTAGTGATGTTGCACCTTGAATTGACCTACCAATTAAATCTGTAGGTTCTCCGATAGGAGTAACCGTTCTTAAAATTTTGTTTGTAGTAAATTTACCGTCAGAAGGCTTTAAAAGATTTTCTCTAGGATATAATGTTTCTGATTCTTCTCCAAATAACAATCTAAAAAATAATTCATGGCCTGCTTGAGTACCTTTTGCTCGATACATTGACCTAATATTTTTAATAAGTTTTCTTTTATCAACTCCTGAATCTAAACTTTCTGGAACTGTTTTTAAAAACTCTTCTCTAAAGTTTGAAAGAAATCTATCAATAGCCCCGTCTGGGTCTCTAAAGTTAATTAAGTCTTGAATATTATTTACAGGATTTGGTTGATATGTACCTAATGTAGCAGAAGCATTTGAAGTTTGACCTGTAATTACCTCTCCTGATATAAATTTATTTTGTGCTGATATGAAAAGACAACCGCCTGTAGTACCGTTTATAATATCAACACCTAGAATAGTTGCTTGTGCTTTTGATGTTTCACCTTTTATAATTTCACCAAATTGAAATTTTCCATAAACAGAACTTTCTTGTAAAAGTTTATCGCCTGTATCTAATGGTGTTCTATCAGTAGCAAGTCTTGAACCATCTAATAGTAAGGAGTTTTCTTGGTTAGTTTCTGTTTCTAGTAAAATACCATCTGTAGTTTGTACATCACTTACGGTCAGCTTTGCTGATTCCATAAATTGATAGTAAGTCTTGATGAACTCCATAAACTTTGGATGTTCTTCAACAGCAAACTCCGGGATTTGTGAACCTAGTAGATTTGATAGTTTATTATCAAACTTCATCTTTTATTTCCTTAATAACTAGATGTTGTCGTATAACCAACACCAGCGTCAGCAGAACCACCAACAAATGAATCAGCTGTTACAGTAATTGAAGAGTTGGCAGTATCTATGTTAATAATTTGGTCTCTAACTGGAACTATATCATTACTGTTTGGTGTTACTGTTATTTCTGGTTGAGTAGCGGCCGCTCCTCTTATATTTGAAACACTTTCTATATTTAATGAGTTAATGACAATTGCACCTGTAGTATAATCTATTGTACCTTGTAAAAGGTTATCATATGTTTGTACACCTGAAACATAATGGAATCTTCTAATGTTTCCTGCACCATCATCATTTAAAAACATTTCGTTTGTATCTCCTTCAATTTTAAATCCTGTTGATGATAATATACCACCAGCAGCTGCATTGTGTCCTGAATGAGGATTATATAAAGCGTTTCTAAAATAAATGTTATATTGTGAAGATGTGTTTAAAACAGGTGTAAATGATTTTCTAATTTTTAAAGTTGTAATATTACTTACAATAGAATTATCTGTATCGTCAATTTCACCAATTACTTTTGAATATCTGAAAACACCAGCAAATTGATTTAATACACTAGAATTATAATTTTGTAAAGTTGCAATAATAGATGTTCTAATACTATCAGCAGTTAATGATGTTGCCGAAGCGTCATATTTAATATTTGATGTAAGTAAAATGTCTGTAGTTTCCGGGTCAACAATAACTGGTGTAACTGAAGCAACATTAAAAGTTTTTAATCTTGAAACAATATCTGCCTTTGTAGTTTCTGTTAATGTAGAACCACTAGCAGCTTTAATTGCAATTTTAACTGTTCCATAAACCGGTGTTTCGTCATCTTCTCCACCGTATGCACTAACTGATAAAGCATTTGGATAAATTGACTTTGTTAGTGTTTCGTAATCTTTGGTTGTTACCGCTCTGTCTTGAGCAGTATATTGTAAAGGCGCATTGTATCTAATTGACTCTTTTGATTCAATATTAGCGCCGTTAGCTGCATTTGAATTTACAGTTACCGTTACATCTGAAAATCCGCTAATAGAACCTTTTAATGAAAAACTTGAAGCGCCATTAGCTGCTTCTGCATTTGAAATTATGTATTCTATTTTTACAATGTTACCATCTGCTAATTTTTTACCAATAACGCCATCACCAAAATAAATCTCAAATTTTCCGTCAGAAGTTTCTTGTAAAAAGAATGCTTTTGAAATATTAGACAAGTTTGTATAACCTGTAGCTAATGTGTAAGTATTAATTGTTGTATCTTGAGCAGATTCTTGAACTGTTACTTTTAAAGTTGTAGTATCAACTAATCTATTTGGAATTACAAATTTTTGGTCAACATCTGTACTATCAACTGTATAAGTGAAACTTGCTAAAGTACCTTCATAAAGTTTTACATTTGTAAACTCATAAACACCTGAACTTGGCGTAATTGTTACATCTGCATTTGGTAAAAAAGTATAATTAACTCCGTCAACTGTAGTTTCAAAAGTTGTACCTTTTAAAAGTGTTAAACTCGTACCTGAAGCATTATTAACTTTAATTGTTATGTCTGCTACAGGACTTCTTGAAGATGTTGGCGTATAACCAATCATCTTTGCTAATGAAACAATATTTTTTCTTATATCGGCACTATCAAGATATAATTCATTACTCATCATGTTTGCATTGAAACCAAGATAGTGAGTATTGTATGCTAACAAGTCTAATAAAATGGACATACCAGAACCTTCAAAATCAAAGTCTTGAAATTCTGTTTGTTGTTTTAAAAATGTTTTTAAGTTTGCTTTGACTGAATCAAAGTCGAATTCTGATACTGTTAATTTATTTGACGCCATTTTTATCTAACTCTTTGTAATAGTGTTGTTACTGAAACCGGTTGAGGCATATTTAAAACATAAAACGAGATAGTTACCTCTATAGCGTTTTTATCTTGTTTTTCACTTACAGATAAATCTGCTAATCTAGCTCTAGGTTCATAATTAGTAATTACTTCTTCTAATTTTCTTCTAATAAACATTCCAGTTATAGGTGTAAAATTTTCAAATAGTAATTCTCTAATACCACAACCTAATTCTGGATGGAATGGTCTTTCGTATGTCGCCGTATTTACTAAATTACGGACAGAGCGTTTAACTGCTTCAACACCCTTTATTTTAGTTATATCATTGGTAACAGCGTTTCTAGTGAAATCTAAATTTAAATCACTAAAGACACGATTGCCAGTTTTACTTGAATTGTTGCTTGAAGCGTCATAATTTGCCATATCATGGATATTTATACATCATCCACTAAAGACATTGCTAGAACCTGTCGTTATATTTTCAGAGCCGCCATATAGCGAACCAACATAAGCTAGTGGTTGTGAATTTACTCTAACAGTAGTAGAAGTACCAGCGCTCATGGTAGGAGCGTGATTTGGACAAATCGGTACTGGTGGAAATGTATGTGTGGTAACTGCGTCACCAAATCTAACTATTCCTATACTATTTGCTCTAACATTTGGTGAACAAGCATTTGTAGTAGTTGTACCTGTACATAAATGATTTGTAGAAACAGCATCCGTACTATTTCCTCTTGCTACTGCTGGCATTTTATCTTCCTTGCAATTTTTTTAACGCTTCTCGTCTTCGTTCTCTAATTAACTCTTGTTTTATTTTTCTTCCAACAGGTATTAGAATACCATGTATCATTTCTTTGCCTTTTTTGCTCATATATTCAACACTTATCATTCTATCTTTAAAATTACTTTGAACTGCCATGATAGCTTTCTTTAAACTCATTTTTTCAACTTCTTTTTCAACGCCATCAGCATTCCAAAACTTAAATATTCTCATTTTCGCCATAAATCCTCTTTAATTACAATTAATCGTATAAAACTTCATCAGAAATGTCTAATTCGTGTCGGCAATTTGTACAACATATAAATTCTACAAGTTTTCCGTCGCCATCTTTCTCTTCTCGTCTGCAATGACCGTAAGCTTTGTTACAATGACAAGAATGGCCACAATTTTTACAGTTTAACATGAAATTTCTCCGTTTATTACTATTTATCAAAAATTACAAGCTGCTTTTAGTTGACTTAAATTGATTCTTTTCATGTCATCCATAGAATCCATCGCTGATTCGCCGATTCTTTCGTAATCCGGGTTAAATGAGCAGTCGATTCGCTCATCTTCTGTCGTAAAAGTACAGGAATTCACAAAAAAGAACAAAAGTAGAACAAAAAAAGTAAGAAACCCTTGATTTATAACGCTTTTTTTCGCCATTTTTTTGAAAATAATGCTTGCTTTCTACATTTAGCTGTGGTATAGTATATGTATATTTAGAAAGGAAACACTATGAACACATTTTTTTCAATGACTACAATACTTTCAGCAATTATGGCTGTTGGTGCAATCGAGGATTGTAAAGGGCATTGTCTCGGGAACGAGAACTGGACTTTATTCTTCATTATGGTTGGTATTATGATGATATCTGCCTTTTTAACTTTTGCAACAATGAAAGGAAATCAATAATGCAAGCTTTACCAAAAGATAGGCGTAGAAAAGTATTTGAAAGAGTTGTAAATCCACTATTAATTACACACTTGACACCATCTAGTTATAACGGTACTTGTATCGCTTCAAATATACCAATTAAATATTTAAAATATTTTAAAGAAGTATCTGCTTCAAGAAGAGCAAAGAAGATTAGATACAGATATAGAGGTGTTTCAAAACCTGGTTATAACAGACCTCAATCATTTTGCCATATGTATGGCGCTGACACATTTTCAGTATACCACAGATAAACTAAAAAGGAGAAAACACTATGATAAATGTAAATCAAACTGCTAAAACACTAGACGAAGGAATTAAGAACTTGATGGCTGGTGCTAAATTAGATTATGAAAAATGGTCAACTATGGGTGGCAAAGAATTAA
>MDSV01138724.1_pt1 | contig 77962 bp, 83 predicted proteins | sample 810851 | NCBI WGS metagenome assembly MDSV01 (sample SAMN05326640, study PRJNA326480) | marine metagenome | isolation source: seawater | place: Atlantic Ocean: North East | collected 2012
AATAGGTACTTTAGTAATGCTTATTGGTGGATTTGCAGGAGAAGCAGGAATGATGTCTGCAATGACAGGTTTCATTATAGGGATGATCGGTTGGCTATACATTCTTTATGAAATTTTTGCTGGTGAAGCAAGTAAAGCAAACGCAGCTAGTGGTAGCGAGGCATGTCAAACAGCTTTCGGTGCTATGCGTTTAATTGTTACAGTTGGTTGGGCAATTTACCCACTAGGATACTTCTTAGGTTATCTAGCAGGTGGAACAGATCCAGCAACAGTAAACATAGTTTATAACTTAGCTGACTTTATTAATAAAATCGCATTTGGTGTGATTATTTGGGCAGCAGCTGTTAAAGAATCTGCATAAGTAGATTTTAAACTTTTAAAAGGCTCGCTGTAAAAAGTGAGCCTTTTTTTATTTTGGCAAAATTATGAAAAAAATTGTTGTTATTGGATCAGGATTTGGAGGTCTTTCAATTGCATCTCGATTAAGTAGCAAAGGCTTTAATACTACATTAATTGAAAAACAATCTGACTTGGGGGGGCGCGCAAGAACTTTTTATAACAATGGTTATAAATATGATGCAGGCCCAACTGTTATAACAGCACCATATTTAATTAATGAATTGTTTACACTGCATTCTGAAAATTTACAAGATTATGTGAATTTATTGCCAGTAAAACCTTGGTATCGTTTTCTCTTTGAAAATGGAGAATATTTGGATTATGGAGACAAACTAAGTACAACAGTTAGAGAAATTAAATCAAAATATGGATATCAAAATTCTAAAAGTTATTTAAAATTACTAAAACACTCGAAGAAAATTTTTAACAAAGCATTCATAGAATTATCCGAAGAACCATTTGAATCAATATTAAGCATGGTAAAGCATTTGCCAGATCTCATAAATATTAGATTTGATAGATCTGTATACCAAACTGTTGATAAATATTTAGGAGACAAAAACTTAAATAAAGCATTAAGTATGCATCCATTGCTTGTCGGCGGAAACCCATATAGCACTACATCAATATACCTTTTAATACAGTACCTAGAATGGAAATGGGGTGTTTATTACGCTCAGGGAGGCACTGGTAAAATTGTAGATGCTTTAGAAAAATTACTAAATAAAAAGGATGTCGAGATAAAAAAAAGCACAGAAGCTCATAAGATAATTCTAAAAGGAAAAAAAGTAGTAGGTGTTGAAACTAGTGAAGGAATAATAAATTGTGATGCAGTAGTTTGTAACTCTGATCCAACATATACATATCAAAAATTATTAAATATTAAACCAAAAAAAATAACAAATAGATTGAACTTAAAACATTCTATGAGTTTATTCGTGCTATATTTTGCAACAAAAAAAATATACACTTCTGTAAAACACCACACAATTATATTTAGTAAAAGACATCAAGAGCTTTTGAACGACATATTTAATAAAAAAGTTTTTATAACTGACCCAAGCCTTTATTTGCATAGGCCAAGTGCTACAGATAAATCAATGATTCAAAATAACAACGATACATTTTATGTGTTAGCTCCAGTTCCAAATAATTTAAGTAATATTAATTGGGAAAATAGAGGAAAAGAATTTTCTTCAATAATTATAAGTATATTAGAGGAAAAAATTATGCCCGAATTGTCTAGTAATATTGTAAATAAATTTTTTGTTACTCCAAATTATTTTGAAAATGATCTTAATACTTACGCTGGCAGTGGTTTTGGTATTCAACCAGTTTTTACACAATCTGCTTATTTTCGGTATGGAAATAAATGCCATTCTTCTGATGGATTATATTTTGTTGGAGCAAGTACGCATCCTGGAGCAGGGGTACCAGGAGTGCTATCTACAGCTAAAGTAACTGAAAAATTGATTTTAAAAGATTATGGACATAATAAATAATAAAAAAATAATCTCTCAGCATAGTAAATCTTTCTTTTGGGCAAGCAGATTCTTACCACGTGATGTATTAGGGAAGGTTATAAATATATATTCTTATTGTCGCCTTCACGATGATATAGTTGATGAGGGTAAAGAAATAACAGAATCAGAAAAGATGCAAGATCTTAAAGATATTATTCAATCATATGGTGTAAGCCAAGAAATAATTCAACAACTAATAGATGGAATATATTCCGATAAGAATTTCCAAAGATTTAAAAATACCGAAGAACTTATTAGATATTGTTATAAAGTTGCAGGAGTAGTTGGTCTTATGATGACTAAAGCGCTTAATATCAACAATAATGATGCAAAATATTATGCAATAGATCTAGGAATTGCTATGCAACTTACAAATATATCGAGAGATGTTATTCAAGATTATAAGAAACAAAGAATTTATTTGCCAAAAGATACTGGTATATTAGACGAAGATGTTTGTAATCTAAATTATTCTGATAAAATAAAATTAAAAAAAGTTATTCACAATTTATTAATAAAATCAGATATATATTATAACAGCGCTTTAAACGGCCTTAGATATATACCGATTAGATCAAGGTTATCAATATTAATTGCATTAAGAATGTATCAATCAATTGGGAAAAAAATAAAAAAAACGAATATAGAATTTTTAGAAGAAAATATTTATATAACAGTTTTTGAAAAGTTGTTAATCTTAATTAATTGTATATTTGAATTTATAATTTTTTTCATATTACCCGCATATTCTAAAAAACATAATTCTAACTTACATAAATTTTTAAAAGGGTTACCGGATGTCAATTTTAAAAAAATATGATTTTATAATTATAGGCTCTGGTTGCGCTGGCTTAAGCTTAGCATATAGAATGATAAAAAAAGAATATAAAGTATGTATATTAGAGTCACAAAAAAATTTACTTGAAAAAAATAAGTTATGGTCTTTTTGGGATACCTACAAAAATCCTTTTAGTCATTTATCTGAAAAAAAATGGGATAAAATGATTGTAAAGAAAAATAATAAATATATAGAAATTGATTGTGAAAATTATAAATATCAGTCAATTGATTCACATAAATTTACTAATTTCATATTAGAAAAAATTAGGACTTGCAATAATATAGAGATTCAATGTAACTCAGAAGTAGTTGATTTAAAATATCACTCTAACAAAGTTTTAGTTTATACAAAAGATAATAATTATGAATGTAATCATGTTTTTGATAGTAGGCCAATAAAAAGAAATATTAAAATGTGGCAGCAGTTTTTTGGGGCTTATATTCGCTCAGACGAAGATGTATTTGATGAAAATAAACCAATTTTTATGGATTTTTTGGATACAAAAAATAAGTTTCATTTTATGTATGTTTTGCCATTTTCAAGTAAATATGCACTTTTTGAATCCACATATTTTTCTAGTGAAATAGAAAAAAAATATTTAGACGAGAAATATATTAAAGATTTTCTTAAAGAAAATTATAATTTATCGAACATTAAGATTGAAAAGACAGAGGCAGGGCGAATACCTATGGATACTTTAATTTCAGGCAGCTGTAATAGCTATATTACTAAAATCGGATCATATTCAGGTGCAACACGTGCTAGCACTGGCTACACATTTATAAACATTCAAAAACAGACAGACAAAATATTTTCATCTATTGATGAGATATATAAAGGAAAATATAAAGGAAAAAAATATTTTCATTCCTTTGTATTGAGAAAAATGGACGAAATATTTTTAAGATTGATAGAGGATAATCCTGAGTATATGAAAAATGCGCTATATTCATTATTTAATAAAAAATCACACAAATCACAAATTAAATTTTTATCAGATATACCAAATATTCTAGATATTATCAAAATAATAATATATTTACCAAAAACAAAATTTCTTCAATATTTTTTTAAACCAAACAATAAAAATGATAAATAAATTTAAAATTATCCATTCAGTTATATTTATACTTTTAAGTTTTCTAAGTATTTTTATTTACTATAATTCATATTTATTAAATGATAATCAAACCCAAGTTTTTCTATTATTAATTTTTGTTTCTCTTATTGGTATTCCACATGGATTTTTCGATTTTTCTATAGGTAAAAATATTTTTAAAAATACAAAAAAAAATTGGATTATGTATTTTTCTTTTTCCTATATTTTTATAATACTTGCATATGGTTCTTTTTGGTATTTTTTTCCATTTTTATCATTAATATTTTTTTTATTAATTTCACTATATCATTTTGGATATGAAGATTACAATTACTATAAAAATAATAAAAATTTTATAAATATTCAGATTTTGATAGATGGATCTATAATTATCACAGCTCCGATAATTTTTCATTTTAATGAAGTAAGTTATTTTTTTTCTATACTAATTGAAAAAAATATTGACCATATAAGTTTTAGTTATAATGAAAAAATTTATTTTTTACTATTTTCGTTATTTTATTTTTTATTTTTTAAGAAACAAAACTTAATTTCAAAAATTGAAAGCGGTGTATATTTTTTAAATTTTGTTGTATTACCGCCATTAATATCATTTATACTTTATTTTTGTTTATTGCATTCTATAAGGCATTTTTTAGAATCAATTTTTGTTTTGAATCATGTGCCAAAAAACTTTTCTATTAAAAGTTTTTTAATTTTAATAGTTGCTTCGTCTTTTATTTTTTCTTTATTATCTATCTATCTGATTTCTAACTTGTATAATCAATCCTTAGAAGTTTTGGTAGTAAAATACATTTTTATTGCTCTAGCCTGTCTTACATTACCGCATATAATTTTTAATTTAATTAGCTTAAAAAAAGTAGTCTAGTTATTCAGGTTTAAAATCTTTTGGGAGTTCTGACCCTTCACCAAAGAAAAATTTATCCATCTCTTCCTCAAGAAATTTTCTAGCTTTTGGTTCAACTGGTGTAAGCCTATATTCGTTTATGAGCATAGTCATATGTTTTAGCCACAAAGCCCAAGCTTCTTTTGAAACTGTTTCAAATATTTTACTTCCAAGTTCTCCAGGATAAGTTGGTCTATCAAGCCCTTCTAATTCCTTTTTTAATTTAGCGCACATTACCATTCGCATTTTCTATCTCCTTTATAAGTTTTTCAAAGGTTATTAATATAGGTTTTGATATTGCAATCTTATCATAAATGTTTTTCCAGTTATAATTTTTAATTATAAGTTTATTTGATAATTTTATATGAAATACCGAAATATCAAGTTTATAGTGAGTTAGATTATGGCTAAAGTTTTTAAATACTTTAACTTTGCCTTTAATTTTATTCTTGAGAACGAAATTATTTAATTCTTTTTTTAAAGAAAAACTTGGCAAATTCCATAAATTTGCCCACAAACCTTCCTTATTGTTTTTTTTCATCAAGATAAAATTATCTTTTTTATAATCTTGTATTAATAAAAGATATATTTTCTTTTTTTTTATTAAATTACTTTTTTTCTTTTCTGGTATAATTTTTGTTAATTTTAATTTATAAGACTTACAGTCTTTTATTAAAGGACACATACTACAAGTTGGATTATTAATTGTGCATACTAAAGAGCCAACATCCATCATTGCCTGAGAAAAAATATCATTATTTTTATTTGGTAAAATAGATTCTGATAAAGTCCATAGATTTGAATCATTATTTGCGCTGCCTTGTATGGCAAACAATCTTTTTATTACTCTTTTAACGTTACCATCTAGAATTGGATATTTTTTTTTATATGCTATTGATAATATTGCACCTGCAGTTGATTTTCCAATACCAGGTAAATTAATAATATCTTCATAATTTTTTGGAAATTTAAATTGATAATTTTCTTTTAAGATTTGAGCTGTTTTGTATATATTTTCTGCTCTCCTGTAATATCCCAAGCCTGTCCACAACTCTAAAATATCCTCAAGTTTTGCATTTGCCAAAGATTTTATATTTGGGTATTTTTTTATAAATAATTTGAAATATGGCAAAACAGTTGATACTTGTGTTTGCTGTAACATTATTTCTGAAATCCAAACTTTATATGGATTAATATTTTTTTGCCAAGGTAAATTATGTCTTCCGTTTAATTTGTGCCAAGATAGTACTTTTTTTGATAAAGATCCTTTATTTGGTTCTTTTCCATTCACCTGAAGCCCCGCCCTTTTTTGATTCTAGTTGAATATCTGAAATAATCATACTTCTATCAATAGATTTACACATATCATATATTGTGAGTAAAGCTATTTGAACTGCTGTAAGGGCTTCCATTTCAACACCAGTTTGTCCTTTTGTTGAAACTGTAGATTCACAGAATATAAACTTTTTTGATGTATTGATTTTGAAATTTATAAGAACCGAGTTTATATTAATATTATGACAAAGCGGTACTAAATCAGAAGTTTTTTTTGATGCCATTATAGCTGCAATTCTAGCAATTCCAAGAACATCACCTTTTTTATGGCTTCCAGACTTAATCATTTTTAATGAAGTGTTTGACATGAAGATTTTGCCACTAGCAACAGCCATTCTATCTGTGATATCCTTTTTACGAATATCAACCATTTGTGCATCACCAGCTTTTGTGAAATGAGTTAGATTTTTCTTCATAATTATATGTGGTTTTTTTATTCTATAGTGTAACAAAATATGAAAATAAAAGTAATTTACTTAGCCAGACTCGCAGAAGATCTTGGAAAAAAAGAGGAGTATATAGAGCTAGAATCATCATTATCCATTCAAGATTTATTCGTGCAATTAAATTTAAAAAAATTTCAGTATAAAATATATTCAGCAAAAAATTATGAACATTCTGATTTTAATGAAAATATATATGATGGCGATGAAATAGCTTTTTTCCCAACTATAACTGGTGGGTAGAATTATTTTAAAAGTATAAATGCCGTTCTATTACCTCTTTGAACATGAACAACAATTTCTGAATCATTTCTTCCTGCAACAATTTCTAAATCAGTAATTTTTTGTACTGGAATATTATTTACAGATAAAATAATATCATTTATTCTAATTCCAACAGAAAAAGCTAAACTATTCTTATTAATTTTTATTATTTTTAGACCATTTACTTTGCCATATTCCGGCATGTTATTAGTAATTTCTCCAAATACTATTCCTTCTAATCTTGGATTTATTTTGATTTCACTTCTTTGGGTTACTTTAGGTGCAATAATTTTTACATTTGTAGAAAAAACTTTTCCTTTTCTATTTATTTCCATGGAAATAACACTTCCAAGTTTAAGTAATCCAATTGCATTTCTCATTGCGAATGCATTTTTTATTAGCTTACTATTTATTTTTATCACTACATCTCCTACTTTAATGCCAGCATTATCAGCAGGAGAATCTTTTTGTACATTTGTGATTATGGCTCCATTATTTGATTTTATTCCAAATGCTTTTGACAGGTCTTCAGTCAAATCTTGCGCAGACACTCCTAAATAACCTCTTTGAACTTTGCCGTACTTTATAAGTTGATCAGTTATGTCAAGTGCCATATTTACCGGAATAGCTAAACCTATGCCAACACTTCCAGATACTCCTTTAGAGCCAATAATTGCTGTATTTATACCTACAAGTTCCCCTTTAAGATTAACAAGGGCACCGCCAGAATTACCAGGATTAATCGATGCATCTGTTTGGATAAAATCTTCATATGCCTCTATACCTAGACCTGACCTTCCAAGAGCACTAACAATCCCAGATGTTACTGTTTGACCAATCCCGAAAGGATTACCAATCGCTACTACAAAATCTCCAACTCTTAATTTTTCGGAATTTGCAAATTTTAATGATGTTAGTTTTTTTGGGGTAATTTTTATGACCGCAATATCAGAAGCAGGGTCAGCGCCGACTAATGTAGCTTTAAATTCTCTACCATCACTTAAACGAACTTTTATATCTTTAGCTTTAGCTATAACGTGATTATTAGTAATGATATATCCTTTTTTACTATTAATAATTACTCCTGATCCAAGGCCGGATCTGTTTCTTTTTTTAGTTTTTTGTTGGCCTGGGATATTAAAAAATTTTCTTAAAAACGGGTCATCAATATATTGGCTTCGTTCTTCAGTTTCACTGATAGTATAGATATTAACTACTGCAGGGGTTACGTTTTCTAGCATTGGAGCTAAAGAAGGTACACCCGCGCTAAATAATTTTGTTTGATTGGAAAATGATGTTGTTGAAACTAACAAAAACAAAAAAAGGATAATTTTTTTATATATATTCATTTTATGATTTAACTTTTATTTTCAAATTTTCCTAGGTCTAGATTTTTTCTTACATTATCAGATTTAAATATTCTACCACTCATTGCTATGTAAACTCCACTATCAAGATTTAAAGCGGCCGCAAAAGCAAAACCTGCATTAAAAATAGCATCCGTTTTTTTAAATCTTGCTGGTTGCATTGACCCTGTAAGAATAATTGTTTTATTTTCTATATCTTCTAAGAATTTTGCTGTTTCAACCATAGTATCCGTTCCGTGTGTTATTAAAATTCTATCTTCTTCACAGTCCTCAACGGCCTTTTTTATAATTTCTCTTTCATTTTGAGTAATATCAAGACTATCTTTTTTTAAGATTGACTGAACACGATATTCTGTTGTTACATTGCCTTCATCTAAGATTGAAGGTATACAAGGTTCACCTATACTAAATTCACTGTTTGCATCAAAGTAGACTTTATCAAATGTACCGCCTGTAGTGAGTATTGCTATTTTCATGGTTACTTTATCTCCAATACAATTATTACTATGTTATTATTGTCGAATTAGTAATTCTTCATAAAAATAAGAAATAAGCAAATTTATTTTATTTATCAAAATTTTGAGAATTTATATATGAGAAAAAACGGCAGAAAATCTAATGAATTAAGGGATATAAGAATATCAAAAAACTATGTTACTCACCCCGAGGGTTCTGTATTAATTGAATATGGAAATACTAAAGTTATCTGTAATGCAACAATTGAAAATAATGTGCCTAGATTTCTAAAAGGTCAAAATATGGGCTGGGTTACTGCAGAGTATGGAATGCTGCCAAGATCTACAAATGAGAGAATGCGGAGGGAAGCAAAAAGTAAACAAGGCGGTAGGACAATGGAAATCCAGAGATTGATTGGAAGATCTTTAAGATCTGCAATTCATCTTGATAAAATTGGGGAAAAATCTATAACTGTTGACTGTGATGTTATTCAAGCTGACGGCGGAACAAGAACCGCTTCGATAACTGGAGGTTTTGTGGCAGTTTGTCTTGCTTTAAGGAATGCAGAGAAAAATGATAACTTTAGCTCATCAGACGCGATAAAATCGTTTACTGGCTCAGTGTCACTTGGAAAAGTAAATGGAGAAATTTTATTGGATCTTGATTATGAAGAGGATTCTGGTGCTCAGACGGATATGAATTTTGTAATGAATGATCAAGGTCATTTTGTTGAAATGCAAGGCACTGCAGAAGAGGATTCATTCACAAGAAAAGAATTAGATCAGATGATAGATCTAGCATCTGAGGGAATTAAGTCAATTATAGAAATTCAAAAGAAAGTTTTAAATAGTTATGATTGAAAAAGTTGTTTTAGCTTCAAATAATGCACATAAAATTAGAGAATTTAAGAGCATTTTGTCAAAAGAAAATATTGAGTTAATCCCACAGGCAAAACTTAATATTCCTGAAGCTGAAGAAACGGGATCAACATTTATAGAAAATGCGATTATAAAAGCAAGAAATGCCTCGCTTCTATCTGGTTTGCCAGCATTATCAGATGATTCAGGAATAGAAGTTGATGCTTTGGGTGGGAGACCAGGAGTATTTTCTGCAAGATATGCAGGATTAGAATGTGACGATAATTTAAATAATAAGTTATTACTGGAAGAATTAAACGGCGTGCCTATTAATCAAAGAACGGCTAGATATCATTGTTGTATAGTTTTTTTGCCAAACTTTAATTCGTCAGCACCAAGGGTATTTAATTCAACTTGGGAGGGTAAAATTGGCCTTCAAGAGGAAGGACATAAAGGTTTTGGGTATGATCCTCTATTTTACTTACCAGAGTTAAAATGTACCGCAGCAGAGCTCCCTGAGGCAAAAAAAAATGCCATTAGCCATAGAGGTAAGGCTTTGAGACTATTTTCACAAGATTTAGATAAAATTATAAAGATATAATATAAAAAAAAATTTTATTATGAAATTTATCTTGATTTTTTTGTTTTTTTTGTAAAATCTAGGCTAATTTGCCTCATTTATTCACAGATAATAATTATGTCAAGAATTTTTACAAATTTATTAAAAAAAAAATAATTGTAAAATTTGCAAATTTAATTCAATAAAAACAATTACTTATATTGTTCAATATTTGAACAATCTAATAGCTCTTAAACTATGTATGAATTTTTATTAAATTTTTTGCTCTTTTACACAGACTTATCCACAATTTTTGTGGATATAAAAAATACCTCAAAAAAACAATAATTTATATATATTTATTAAAATTTTTTAGTAAATATGCCCTTAAATTAACCTAGATTTTATTATTATATTATTTTTTTATTATATTCTATTTGCATAATAATATTACTTGTAGGGGTATACGACTTTCGGTATCATTCCTACTCTAATTTTTTTATATATATATAATATTATGCAGAAAGATATTCATCCTAGTTACAATGAAATTCAAGTAATTTGTAGTTGTGGTAATAAATTTACTACAAAATCTACCTATAAAGACTCTACATTATCTGTGGATGTATGTTCAAAGTGCCACCCCTTTTATACTGGTAAGCAAAAAATTCTGGATACAGCTGGTCAAGTTGATAAGTTCAAAAAAAGATATACAAAATCATAAAATTTATTTAATACCTCTTTATATTAGACTTCTTTTTGGGCAATATTAGATAATGGATAGAAGATCATTTTTAAAAGCGTCAGCTTTATTCTCATTAGCAGGTACCTTGCCTTCTTGTGCCACAAATCCAGTTACAGGAGAGCAAGACTTAGTTTTACTCTCTGAAGATGAAGAAACGGAGCTTGGTAGGAATTCTCATAAAGAAATAATGAAGTCTTATAATGCCTATCAAAATCCAGATCTTCTGAATTATGTAACAGAGCTTGGAGAAAAATTAGCAGCAGTTAGCCATAGAAATGAATTAATTTATCATTTTACTGTGCTAGATAGTCCTCAGGTAAATGCATTTGCAATTCCTGGAGGGTATGTTTATGTTACTCGAGGAATGTTAGCTTATCTTGGTAGCGAAGCTGAATTATGTGGCGTATTAGGTCACGAGTTGGGTCATATTACTGCAAGGCATGGTGTAAAACAATATTCAAAAAACCAAGTTAGTGGAATATTAACAACCGTTTTTGGAATATTAGTTGGTAATAGACAGTTAGCTAATTTAAGCCAAATAGCGTCTACAGCAATTTTAAGAGGTTTTGGTAGAGAAGCAGAATTAGAAGCTGATAGAGTTGGAGCTGAATATATTGCAAAACTTGGATATGACCCATACGCATTACAAAAAGTTATTGGTGTTCTTAAGAATCAAGAGGAGTTTGATAAAGTTTTAGCAAAAGAAGAGAATAGAGAACCGTATGCTTATCACGGTGTTTTTGCTACCCATCCTGATAATGATAAGAGACTTCAGGAAGTTATAAACGCAGCAAAAGTTAATATTAATCCAAAAAGGCTAGATGAAAATAAAGAAAAATATTTAGATATTATTTCCGGCATACCTTTTGGCCCTGGGGAAGGTCAGGGTTCAGCTAGAGGTTCATCTTTTTATCATACAGAACTAGATTTTAAAATTGAATTTCCAAAAGGTTGGAAGATTGAAAATTTGCCAACTTCAGTGCTTGGGACCTCAAAAGACAGAGAAGTTTTAATTGAATTAACAATGAGAGACTTAAACAGAAAAATTTCGGCGAGAGAACTTATCGAGAGATTGTATCAAAAAGACTTTGAAGATGGCAAAGAAATAAGTGTTTCTGAATATAAAGGTTATGCAGCTACAGTTGAATTAGACACAAGTTTTGGTCAAGCGCATAAATGTAGAGTGGCTATTTTGTATAAAAATAAAAAAGAAGCTTTTCAGATAATTGCAACATCAAAATCTGAATCAGATTTTTCAAAAAACATAAATTTATTTGATAAGACAATTAGCAGTTTGAGAAAACTTAAACCAAACGAGATTGAAATGGGATCACCCAGGAGAATAATAATATACAAAGCTAAAAAAGGAGATACTTTTTACAAACTTTCAAAAGAAACAGCATTCAGCACACATGCAGAGAATAGATTAAGAGTAATTAACAATATGTATCCAACTGGTGAGCCAGTTCCTGGAAGTTTAATAAAGCTAGTATATTAAATATCATGATTAAAAATTTTTCAGTAATATTTATTTGGTTTTGCTTCTTTATTGGGGCTTGTAATGCAAATGAAATCCTGAATGGTAATAAAAATACTTTTTTAAAAGTTGATGATGCGTTTAAAATTTCTGTAAAAAAAGAAATAAATGATAATTTTTATACAGTTAGTTTCAAGATAGCTCAAGGTTATTATCTATATAAAGATAAAATAAAAATTATATTAAATGGAAAAGAATTAAAAGATTTTAATTTTCCCAAGTCAATAACAATAAATGATGAGTTTTTTGGTGAAAGTAAAATTTACAAGAAAGATTTTTTTTTAAAAGTAAAAGTAAAAGAAGAAAATAATTTTATCGAAGTTGGTTATCAAGGTTGTGCGGATAAAGGCTTATGTTATCCGCCTATTACAAAAAAATTCAATTTTAATTTACTAAGCGTTTCAACTGAAGAATCTTACATGAAGATATCTGAGACCGAAAAGATATACAAAAAATTATTATCAAATAATATTTTTGTAAATATTTTTTTCTTTATAGTTTTTGGCTTACTTTTATCATTTACACCGTGCGTTCTTCCAATGGTTCCTATTCTTTCAGGTATAATAATAAACTCAAATAAAAGTAAAAAAGTAAAACCATTTTTTTTATCATTGAATTACGTAATTGGACTTTGTGTTTTATACTTTCTCGTTGGTTTATTTGTTGGTTATACAACAGAAACTTATAATATTCAGAGTGCTTTTCAAGATCCAATATTTTTAATCCTTTTTATAATGATTTTAACTTTCTTAGCATTATCGATGTTTGGATTGTACGAAATAAAGATGCCAAATTCTGTTCAAACTTGGGTTAACAGTTTAAGTATAAATAAAAATAACAGTAACTACAGTACTTCTTTTTTAATGGGATTTTTTTCAGCATTAATAGTCGGACCTTGCATTGCTCCTCCTTTAGCAGGAATTTTTATGTATGTTAGCTCAGAAAATCCTGGCGCATTTATTACAGCACTTTTATTTTTAAGCTTATCTTTGGGAATGAGTATTCCTCTTCTTTTGTATGGAACATTTATGGGTAAATACATACCAAAAACAGGTAAGTGGATGCAATATATAAATTACTTCTTTGGAATTTTATTACTTATAGTTGCTTTAACTTTTTTAGACAGATTAATTCCAATAATTAACATAAATCATCAAGAATCAAATTTAAATTTTCAAAGAATTGAAAATGTCTCTGAACTTAAGAAGTTTTTGTCTTCAAATGATGGTAATATAGCTTTCTTAGATATTTATGCTGATTGGTGTATAGAATGTAAATTGATGGAACAAAAAACATTTAAGAATAAAAGTGTAGAAAAAATTCTCAATGAATTTAAGTTAATAAAAATTGATGTAACAAAAAATAATGCTCAAGATATTGAGCTTTTAAAATATTTGAATGTTATCGGCCCTCCAGCATATAAATTTTATAGTGAGAGCGGTGAAGAAATTAAAGGGTTTAATATCCAAGGGTATATGCCACCTGAGGAGTTTTTAGAGCATTTAGGTGAGTTGAAAAAATATTGATTTTGACGAAATTAAGTGCTATTTTGGTGACATTCAAAGAATATAGAAGATTTTAAAGAAAAATATGAATAAAATTCTTATACTTAACGGGCCAAATTTGAATCTTTTAGGAGAAAGAGAGCCTGAGATTTATGGTTACGAGTCTCTTGAGGATATTTCTGCAGGTTTAGATGAGGTAGCAAAAGAAATTAAAGTAGAACTTAGTCATCAACAATTTAATTCTGAAGCTGAATTAATTGATGAAATCCATAATGCAAAAAAAGAAAAAATGAATTTTATAATTTTTAATCCTGGGGCATTTACGCATACAAGTATTGCTTTAAGAGACGCACTGTTAGGTGTTTCTATTCCATTTATAGAAATACATATATCAAATGTTTTTGCTAGAGAAGATTTTCGAAAGAAATCTTTTCTTTCAGATATTGCCGTAGGAGTCATATCAGGACATGGTATTTTTGGTTATGAGCTAGCTTTAATGTCAGCTTTTAATATTATTAACAAAGGAAAATAGTTGTGGACATAAGAAAAGTAAAAAAGTTAATGGAAATGTTAGAGGAATCTTCACTTTCTGAGATGGAAATAATTGAGGGAGAAGAGTCAATTAGACTTAGCAAATCTTCATCTGTCATGCTTGAAAATAATGTAGCTTTGCCGTCAAGTAATGTAAAAAATATTGTAAACCAAGAAAAAATAACTAATGCTGTAAAAGAAGATCAAAATAATGATACTTCTTCCAATATTACGGGTTATGAAATTAAATCTCCAATGGTTGGAACATTTTACGAGGCTCCATCTCCGGGCGCAAAACCTTTTGTTACTGTTGGTGATACTGTAAAAGTTGGTGATACGCTTTGTATCATTGAAGCCATGAAAATGTTAAATCAAATTGAATCTGATAAGTCCGGTATAGTTAAGGCTATTTTAGTCGAAAATGAACAACCTGTAGAATTTGATCAAGTTTTATTCATAGTAGAGTAGAAAATGATTAAAAAATTATTGATAGCAAATAGAGGAGAAATTGCATTACGTATTTTAAGAGCTTGCAAAGACTTAGGAATAAAAACAGTTGCAGTTCATTCAGTTGTTGATAGGGATTTAATGCACGTTAGATTAGCTGACGAATCTGTATGTATAGGTCCTGCCGACTCAAGAGAAAGTTATTTACTGCCATCTTCTATTATTAGTGCGGCAGAGATAACAAACGCAGATGCAATACACCCTGGATTTGGTTTTTTGTCAGAAAACGCTGATTTTGCTGAGCAAGTCACAAAATCTGACTTTATTTTTGTAGGACCCAAATCTGAAACAATTAGATTAATGGGCGATAAAATTCTTGCAAAAAAAGCAATGAATGATGTTGGTATTATGGGTATTCCAGGTTCTAAGGGCGAGGTTTCTAAAGAAATTTCAGAAAACAAAAAAATCGCAAAAGATATTGGATATCCAGTATTAGTTAAAGCTGCACATGGCGGCGGCGGCAGGGGTATGAGGATTGTTGAAAAAGAAGAAGACCTAGAAGAATCAATAAATTTAACTAAAAATGAGGCGAAGCTTGCATTTGGAAATGAAACAGTCTTTATTGAAAAATTTCTTCAACGCCCTAGACACATCGAATTTCAAGTTTTATGTGATAATTTTGGAAATGCAATCTGCTTGGGAGAAAGAGATTGTTCTATGCAAAGAAAACACCAAAAAGTTATAGAAGAAGCGCCCGCTATAGGCATCTCAGATGAAACTAGAAAAAAAATGAGTGAACTTGTTGTCAATGCTTGTAAAAAAATAAACTATATTGGCGCTGGAACCTTTGAGTTTTTATATCAGGACGATGAATTTTATTTTATTGAAATGAATACAAGAATTCAGGTAGAGCATCCAGTAACGGAAATGATCACGGGCATAGATATTGTAAGACAACAATTATTAATAGCTTCAGGAGAAAAAGTTGGTTATACACAAGACCAAGTAAAACTTAGGGGACATGCTATTGAATGTAGAATAAATGCTGAGAATTCTGAAACTTTTGTTCCTTGTCCAGGAACTATTAATCAATTTCATGCGCCAGGAGGCCCTGGTGTTAGAATGGATACACATATTTATAATGGATATAAAGTACCACCGAATTATGATTCAATGATTGGAAAATTAATTTCTTTTGGAAATAATAGAAATGCTGCAATTAGAAGAATGAGTAACGCACTTAATGAGATAGTAATTGATGGTATTCAAACTAATATAAATCTTCAAAAAAAATTAATATTAGATAATGAATTTCAAAAAGGTCAATTCAGTATAAATTATTTAGAAAACAAGTTTAAAAATGAAAGTTAATAATAATGAGTCTAAAAAGCTTCTAAGAGAATTTGTCAGAAAAACAGTTCGGGAATATTTTAATAAAATTGATGGCTATCCAATAGATAAAGTTTACAATTTGGTAATAGGTGAAGTAGAAAAGCCTCTCATAGAGGAAACAATTGATTATTGTAAGGGTAACCAAACAAAAGCATCTGAAATGCTAGGCTTAAGTAGAGGTACTTTAAGAAAAAAAATGAAACAATATAATATTAAATGATATAGGTCTAAATTTTGAGCGGAAATAAAAAAATTGCTTTAATTAGTGTTTCTGATAAAAAAAATTTATTAGATATTTCAAGCTTTCTAATAAAAAATAACTTTCAGATTGTCTCCACTGGAGGCACATACAATGCACTTAAAGCAGAAAAAATTCCTGTAAAAGCAGTGTCAGAAATAACTCAATTTCCTGAAATAATGGATGGTAGAGTTAAGACGCTTCATCCAAATATTCATTCTGGTTTATTAGCAAGAGAACAAGATGATAAAGTGCTTTCAGATCTTAAAATTGACAGAATAAATCTATTAGTTGTTAATTTTTACCCTTTTGAAGAAATAATCAATAAGGAAGATTCAAATTATGAAGATGCTATTGAAAATATCGATATTGGTGGTCCTGCTATGGTTAGAGCAGCAGCAAAAAATTATTTGAATTGTTGTGTTTTGACTTCTCCAGAAGATTATAGTGAGTATATTAAAAACTTTAAACTAAATAAAAAATCCCAAGATATTTTTAATAAAAAAATGTCACTTAAGGCTTTTCAGGCTGTAGCTCATTATGATATATGCATAGCGAATTATTTAGATAAGACAATCAATAATGAGAAATTTTCCAAATTTATCTCATTAAATAAAATAAATGATTTAAGATACGGAGAAAATCCTCACCAAAGTGCTACCTTATATCAAGAGCCAAATACAAAAAGACCAGGTTTAATTAATTCAAAAAAAATACAAGGCAAAGATTTATCTTATAATAATATAGTTGACGGAGATTCTGCATTATCTTGTGCTTTAAGTTTTAACGATCCTACTTGTGTAATAGTAAAGCATGCTAATCCCTGCGGTGTTGCCTCTAATGAAAATATTAATCAAGCATATATAAATGCTTATAATACAGATCCAATTTCTGCATTCGGGGGTGTTATAGCATTTAATAGGAAAGTTGACGAGTTTTTAATGGAAGAAATTTTAAATAAACAATTCGTAGAGCTAATAATTGCACCATCATTTTCAAAAAAGTCTATTGAGTTGTCAAAGATAAAAGAAAATGTTCGGGTAATTCAATATCAAAGTTTTGAAAATAAAAATTGCAAGCATCAAATAAAGGGTATTAATGATGGATTTTTAATTCAAGATGAAGATTATTCTGATTTAGATCATAGTAAAAATTATAAAGTTGTATCAAAAAAAATACCAACCAAGAAAGAATTTGTTGATTTATATTTTTCATGGGTTGTTGCAAAATATGTAAAATCAAACGCTATTGTTTTTGCTAAAAATAAAACAACTTTTGGAATTGGTGCTGGTCAGATGAGTCGAATTGACTCTACATTAATTGCTGGCATTAAAGCAGAGCAGCAAAATTTAAATTTACAAGGAGCTGTTATGGCTTCGGATGCTTTTTTCCCTTTTTCAGATAATGTAAAAAAAGCCTCTGAGCTTGGTATATCTTGTATCATTCAACCTGGTGGTTCACAAAGAGACGATGAAGTTATAAAGACAGCCGACGAGTTAGGTATAAGTTTAGTTTTTACTGGTATTAGACACTTTAGGCATTAAATATGAATTTACTTATTATTGGTGGGGGAGGAAGAGAGCACGCTATAGCGTGGAAAGCTTCACAATCTGAAAAAATAAAAAATATTTATGTAGTACCAGGAAATCCTGGTATCGCAAAAGAAAATAAAATTGAAGTTATTAATATAAAAGATCCTGATATTGAAGATTATATAAAAATAGCAAAAAATAAAAAAATTGATCTTACTGTTGTCGGTCCTGAAGCCCCTTTAGTTGATGGCATTGTTGACGAATTTAAAAAACATAAATTATTAATTTTTGGTCCTAATAAACTAGCTTCCAAGCTTGAAGGCAGTAAAGATTTTTGTAAAAAAATATTAAATTCTGGTAATGTTTTAACAGCAAAACATGAATCTTTTACAGACCCAAAAGATGCAATCTCATATATTGATAACCAACAAATGCCATTGGTTATAAAACTAGATGGCCTTGCGGCTGGTAAAGGTGTTTTTATTGTTCAAAACCATCAAGAAGCCAAGGATTTAATACAAGATTTATTTTCTAAAGAAGTTCGTCATAAAAAACAATTACTAATTATCGTTGAAGATTTTATAAAAGGCGAAGAAGCTAGTTTTATATGCTTAGTTTCAGGTGATCAAGTAGTACCTCTTGCTTCCTCAAAAGACCATAAAAAACTTAATAATGGAGATACAGGCCCAAATACTGGCGGAATGGGTGCTTATTCACCAACAAAACTAATAAATGATGATTTATCTAAAAATGTAATTAATGAAGTAATAAAGCCAACATTGAATGAGCTAAAAAAACTTGGTATTGAATACCAAGGGTTTTTATATGCAGGATTAATGATTGATCAAAATAAAAAAGCATATGTATTAGAGTATAATTGTAGATTAGGTGACCCAGAAGCACAGGCCATTCTAATGAGGTTAGATAGCGATATTATTGAAATCTTTTTAGCCACAATAAATAATAATTTGAAGAATATTAAAATTAAATGGAAAACGGAGAGTGCTTGTACTATTGTTTTGGCATCACAAGGTTACCCAGGCAAATATGAAAAAAATAAAATCATTACTGGCCTTGATCATAAAGTAGATAATGTAAAAATTTTCCACTCTGGAACAAAAATTATTAATGATCAATTTGTAACAAATGGGGGAAGAGTATTAGCAGTAACTGCTCTTGGGGTAAATTTACAAGTTGCTCAAGCAAAGGCATATGATAGATGTAATCAGATTTCTTGGGAAGGAAAGATTAAAAGGCACGATATTGCCGATAAAGAAATTAATAATAAATTTATCTTTTCATAGACTCAAAAAATTCATTATTTGTTTTTGTAGTCTTTAATTTATCAAGTAAAAATTCAACTGCTTCAATTTCATCCATTGAATGCATAAATTTTCTTAATATCCACATTCTTTGGAGTTCTTCAGGAGTTGTAAGTAACTCTTCTCTTCTTGTGCCAGATTTATTAATACCAATTGCTGGATATACTCTTTTTTCTGCTATTCTTCTATCAAGATGTATTTCACTATTACCTGTTCCTTTAAATTCTTCAAAGATTACTTCATCCATTTTTGATCCTGTATCAACTAATGCTGTTGCAAGAATTGTAAGTGAACCACCTTCCTCTATATTTCTTGCTGCACCAAAGAATCTTTTTGGTCTATGTAAGGCATTAGCATCGACTCCACCCGTTAAAACTTTTCCTGAGGATGGGGAAACAGTATTATAAGCTCTAGCAAGCCTTGTAATCGAATCTAGTAGAATGACCACATCTTGTTTATGTTCTACAAGCCTTTTAGCTTTTTCAATTACCATTTCTGCAACTTGAACGTGTCTAGTTGCCGGCTCATCAAATGTGCTTGAAACTACTTCTCCATCAACCATTCTTGCCATTTCAGTAACTTCTTCTGGTCTTTCATCAATTAGTAGAACTATTAAATGACATTCAGGATTATTAGTTGTAATACTTTGAGCAATATTCTGAAGCATTATTGTTTTACCAGCTTTAGGTGGTGATACAACTAATCCTCTTTGACCTTTTCCTATTGGAGAGCATATATCAATAATTCGAGCTGTAATATCTTCGCTACTTCCATTACCTCTTTCAAGTTTTATTCTTTTTTCTGCGTGTAAAGGTGTTAAGTTTTCAAATAATATTTTTCGTTTGGCATTTTCTGGTGATTCATAATTGATCTGGTCAACTTTTAACATAGCAAAATATCTTTCAGTATCTTTTGGGGGTCTTATTTTTCCAGAAACTGTATCGCCTGTTCTTAAACCAAATTTCCTAATTTGACTTGGTGAAACATATATATCATCAGGGCCTGCTAAATATGAACTATTTGATGACCTAAGAAAACCAAACCCATCTTGTAGTATTTCTAACACTCCATCACCAAAAATATCTTCCCCATTTTTTGCATGGGATTTTAATATAGAAAAAATTACCTCTTGCTTTCTTGCTCTTGCAATATTTTCAATACCCATATCAGACGCCATTGTCATTAAATCTGAAGGGCTTTTTGTTTTTAACTCTGTTAAGTTCATAATATATTGTTTTACCTATGGATTTTGCAGACTAGAAAATGCTTTTACATTTGCTTTAAGCTTGAATTTTTTAAATTTTGAAGTGCTAAATCTGCTTTGAGGTTAAAAGTTAACATTAATTTTAACTTGCGTCTACTTTTTTTTATATGTTATCTGCAATAAATTTTTCTAAATCATTTTTGCTTAATGCACCAACTTGTGTCCCAATAGCCTCACCATTTTTAAATAGCATTAATGTTGGGATGCCACGAATACCAAATTTTGTAGCAGTTTGAGAGTTTTCGTCAACATTAATCTTGCCTATTATTATTACATCTGACTTCTCTTCGGCAATTTGCTCTAAAACTGGAGCAATCATCTTACAAGGGCCACACCATTCTGCCCAAAAATCAAGTAAAAATGGTTTTTCTGATTTTAAAACTAGATTTTCAAACTCCGAATCTGTAACTTTTACTACTGTGTTTGACATATTTAATCCTTAAATTATTTTTTAGTTTTTTTATTATACAGATAATTTCACGAAATCAAGTAATTTTATTAAAATTAAGTATCTTCGTGCAAAATTCTCCATTTACCATCTTCTTCTTTTACCCAAAATAATTTTTTATTCGTTGTAGTTTCGAAATTATTACTTTTATATTGCTGTTTAAAATCAGCATAAATTAAATTTTTTGTTTGCGGGTAATAAAATAAACTTAAATTTTTAATATCTATCTCAATAAATTTCTTGTTCTTTATTATCCTTAAAATATGTGTAACTCTTTTTTCAAAGTTATGTTTTTTACTTTTAAAATTAATGGAATGCTGAGATATGAACTCATGTGGATCAAGCCCCTCCCAACTCTCTTCCCAGTTCTTTATAATGTCTATTGCTTCGTTATTATTTTCGTGCCAAGTATTTCTTTTTATCCAATTAACTTTTTCTACTAAAATAACCGGTGTATTACCAATAGATGTATACTTTTTTAGCTTTTTTAAAGTATGGTTACTTGTTACAACGCAACCTTCGCTTGTCAAAGGAGGGCGACTATAAACATCTCTAGGAACTCCGTGAATCCATATTCCGTAACCAGTTTTGTTATTTCTTTTATCCCAAGCGTTTGGATAATTAATAGGATATGCTCCATCACCATAAAGTTCCGGAAGGTCTTCATCTATTAGATACGAGGTTATTTTGTATACCCCTACAGGAGTTTTATTATCTCCAGACGTATTTTTATTAAATCCGGCTTTACCTATTGAAACATAAAAATCGGCAATAATTTCAGGTTTATCATTATTATTTCTAACAACGTATAAACGAGATTTTGATAATTCAATTAAAAACGCAAATTCTATATTTTCAGCAAGTTTTATTATTGATCTTGGCAATAAGTCTTGTTTTTTATATATAGAGTTAAAGTTAATCCTAGCTTTAGCTTCACTTTTTAAGTCATTTAGTTCTTTATCTCTTGAGTTACTCCCTAAAAGAGGTTTTTTCTGTAAATAAGATGACATTAGATCAGCATATATTATCTTGCCTAATTTAAAATTTGGGTAATTTTTACTTAATTGTTCGGCTATTATTAATGCATTCTCATTATCTCCATTTCTCATATAATCCAGAACTTGGAGAAGTTGAATTTCAGCTTGTTCATTAGGTAAAGAAGTTTCTTTAGAATAAGAAATATTACTCACTAACAAAAATATTGAAAATATTATTACACTAAAAAAATTATGCATTATTTAATTATGTATTCCCCAGTTATTTTGAAACTATTTTTTTCAATACTAATAGTTGTGTGTTTCTTAACAACATCGGAGAATGAGTCTGAATTATAAGCTTGAGTAAACTGTACGAGTATATTTTTTTCGTCGTTTGTAATAATTTTAACATTAGAAACTTTAATATTTATATTCTTTTTATTTTGAATTTTTGCTTTCCTATCTTTTTGCCAAGATTCTCGTGATTTGAATTTTTCAGGGAAATAGTTTGATGCATAACTATTAAAGTACTCTTGATAATTTTTATTTTGCCAGAAACCTGCCCATTCAATTATAAAATTTTTTATATTATTTTCATTAACTTTAAATAATGGCTTCTCATTAATATCAAGTTTCTTTTTGCTTTGAACTACTTTTGCGTCTGACGATTTAAATGAAGAATTTGTAATTAGAGATAAGCTTATTTCGTTGTCACTTTCTTTAATTGATAATGCTTCTTCATATAAAATATTTGCTTGAAATGCATAAAGATTTGTTAAATTTTTATAAATTGTATCTATATTTTTATTTTTTGAAATAGAGCCTCTAAGTATTTTAATAGCTTCATCTATCTTACCGGTTTTCGCTTCAATAAAAGCAAGATTATTTATTACCTCAACGTTATCTGGATTTTTTGTAAGTAGTGTTTCTAAAATTTTTTTAGCTTTGGAATAGTCTTTCGCTAAAATTAAAGTATTCGCTTCATTAAACTTTTCAGACAAATTATCTGCTTGGACCAGACCACTGGAAAGACTCAGTATATAAAAAATAATTAGTGTTTTTATGCGCATTTAATATTTAGTATAGTTAATGTATTATAATAATTATATAACATAACATTATATGATAAAGAGTTGATATTACAATAAATCTCGGATGTAAGGTATTTTTATGAATATAACCATACTTGGAGGAACAGGTTTTGTAGGTTTAAGCCTGCTTAACTCCTTTGCTAAAACTGATAACAAAATAACTATAATAACTCGTAACAGAGAAAAAAATAAGAAATTATTAGTTTATCCAAATATAAAATTAATTCAGGCAGATGTTTATAATAATGATGATTTAATTCAGCATACAAAAAAAACAGATGTTCTTATTAATCTAATTGGTATTTTAAACGAGAGAGGTCATTCAGGAAAAGGCTTTAGAAAAGCACATAGTGATTTAGCAAGAGTAATTTTAAATATATCAAAAGAAAATAGTATTAATAGAATTTTACAAATGAGTGCGTTAAATGCTGATTCAAAAGGACCTAGTCATTACCTAAGAACAAAAGGTGAAGCAGAAAGTTACTTGATGACATATGGCAAAAGATTTGCAAATGTAACAATCTTCAAACCATCAGTTATTTTTGGAGAAAACGATAGTTTCATTTTAAGATTTAGTAAATTACTTGATTATGTTCCTTATTTTTTTCCTTTAGCTTGTCACGATTCAAAATTTGCTCCAGTATATGTAGACGAATTAGCAGATTTTATTATAAATACAATACCTGATACAAAAAGTTTTAATAAGCAATATAATTTATGTGGGCCAAAAGTTTATTCTTTAAAAGATATTGTTGAATTAATTATAAAAATAAAAAATATAAGTACAAAAGTTATTCCCTTATCAAAGAGTTTTTCTAAGGCCCAAGCTAACTTAATGGAATTTATTCCTGGAAAACCTTTTTCAATTGATAATTTTAATTCGTGTCAAATTGATAGTATTTGTGATTCAGATTATGAATTTTACTCTGATTTAGAAACTATAATACCGACATATATTAATTCCAAATAATATGAAAATATATCTTGTAGGCGGAGCAGTGCGTGACAAAATTTTAGGTATTAAACCTAAGGAAAGAGATTGGGTTGTGGTAAATGGTAGTTCTCAAGAACTAATAAAGCTAGGTTATAAGCAAGTTGGTAAGAACTTTCCTGTTTTTTTACACCCAGTGACTTCAGAAGAATACGCTTTAGCAAGAATTGAAAAGAAAATAAAAGAGGGACATAAGGGTTTTGAATTCAATACTAGTAATGAAGTAACTCTTGAAGAGGACCTTTCAAGAAGAGATTTGACAATAAATGCAATTGCAGAAGACGAAGATGGAAATGTAATAGATCCATATAATGGGATAAAAGATATAGAAGATAGAACCCTTAGACATGTTTCTAAAGCTTTTACTGAGGATCCCTTAAGAGTTTTTAGGGTAGCGAGATTTTATGCGAGATTTCGTGAGTATGATTTTAATGTTCACGAATCAACTTATGAAGTTATGCAAGAAATTTCTAAATCTGGAGAAATTGAAACTCTTTCAAAAGAGAGACTTTGGGGAGAGTTATCAAGGGCACTTAATACAAAAAATCCTTGGGCTTTTTTTGATGTTTTAATAAAGTCAAAAGTGGCTGAAAAATATTTTCCAGAAATTTTAGAAAGTGATTTAATTAAAGAAAAACTAATATATTTTTCAAACTTAAATATAGATAAAGATATGTACTTATCAATATGTGGATTATCATTAAATATTGTTGAATTTTTTGGTTTTCCGAAAAAGATATTAGATTTGTATTTTATTTTTAATGAATTTGGGGCAAAATTTATATCATTAGAAATAAATAAAGATTTAATATTATTATTTTTAAATTCTCTAGATGCTTTCAGAAGGCCAGCAAGATTAAAAATTTTTTTAGAACAAATAAATCTATTTACAAAATATCATAAAATGAATGAGGATAAAAAAATTGATATTTTTTATGATATTTTAAATCAAATAGAAAATAAAATTGATTATGGTGATATGGCAAATTTAAGTGTTAACCAAATAAAGGACAGAATTTCAAGGATTAACTTGAATATTATTGATTCCATTTTAAACAAAAAGTAATAATAATATAGATCCAAGAATAATGCGGTATATCATAAATGGATAAAATCCTATTTTGCTAATATAAATTATAAAATATTTGATTAATATATATGCAGTAATTGCGGTTACAACTATTGAAATTATTATTTGAAAAGTTAATTGTATACTTAAATCACTAAAGTTTATAAAAATAATTTCATGAATCATTGCCGCTAAAATTACAGGAAATGAAAGCATAATTGCAATAATTATTGAACTTTTTTTATCATAGCCAAGTAATAAACTGGCTATAATAATTATGGCTGACCTTGAGGTTCCTGGGATAAGAGCTATGGACTGAAACAGACCAATTATTATTATGTCAACATATGTTATATTTTTTAAAATTTTTATTCTTTTTGAATTATATTCAATTACTATCAATAAAATTGCAAAAATAATTGTCGTGATTCCAATTACTTCAACAGATCTTAAATTAATTTTTATATAGTCATAAAAAATGAAACCAAATAATAGGACTGGTATCGATCCAATAATAAGTTTATTAACACTAAGATAATTTTTAGATGTATTAGAATCTATAAAGTCTTTTTGGTGCTTTATATAATAAAACAAAATCGCAAGTAATGACCCAAAATGCATAGCTATGTCAAATAAAATACCTTGATCATTCCAATTAAAGATTTTTGGAATAAAAATTAAATGAGCTGAACTTGATATAGGCAAAAATTCTGTAATACCTTGTACAATAGATAAAAAAATAATTTGCTGAAATTCAATCATAATTTATGTCTGTAATCTTTAAATGGGATATTAAATTCACTATTCATATTGTCACACAATAACATTATTTTAAAATTTTCTCCCATATCGGTAGGGAAAAGAAGTGTTTTAAGAGCATTAATTTCATCAATATCTTTACTATACTTTATAGAATTTTCTACAATTTTTGTGTTTATTAAGAATTCTGTTTGAGTGGTGTAAGACAATAAAGCAATATTATGTTTTTTTATTATTCTAGCTAGGTTAGAAAAATCTACACTTATAGAAATATCAAAGGAGCCTGGATTATTAAAACAATTTTTTATCTTTTCGTGATTTTTATAAAATTGTAAAGTACCGAAATTTCTATCTTTGTGAAATAATTCTTTCTCTCCATATCCGTAATCGGCAATAAAAAAAATAAAATTATTTACCCCATTAAAAATATCCTCTAAAAATTTTTCATACTGAAAATTAATTTCAAACATATAATTATTTGGAAATTTCATATTAATTCTTTCTTCAATTTTTTTGATAAGATTTTTTACATTTTTATTACAAGCTATTTTTGAAAAATAAAGCGTATTGTTTTTAATTTTAATTACTCTTTCATAAAAATTATTATTATCTTTTATGAAAATTTTTGAGGGAATAGCGTCAAAAACTTCATTAGCTATAATAAATACATCATTTATTTTGGCAATATCATCTATCCACTCTACAACGTTTCTTTCATCTTTCAGTATTTTATTTATTTTTTCCTTTTGTTGTTTGCGAAGGTGTAAGCTTTTTTCAATAATGAAATATTTTTTTGGTATAAAATTTCTATCAATATTTTTTAAAAAGTTACAAGCTAGCTCTCCACTGCCAGCACCAAACTCAACTATATTATTGATATTTTTAAATTTTTTACAATTCAAATAAAATTCTATTATTGATTCTGCATATACTGATGATAATTCTGGCGCGGTTATAAAATCTGACTTGTTTTTTTCAAATGATATGTTTTTATTATCATAATATCCGTGATTTGGGTAATATAAGCAAAGATCCATATACTGATCGAATGTTATGAATCCGTCTTGTTCAGCTTTTGCATGTATTTTTTTTAATAAACTCACGTAGTATCCTATTTTATAGTCTCAACATATATTAATTATCTAGTATAATGATTTTATGAATCAAAATAATGAAAAAGTAAGAAAAATTGTATTTATTACAGGAGCAGCTAGAAGATTAGGAAATGCTACTGCTTTAAAACTACATTCTTATGACATGGATATTATAGTTCACTGCAACAATTCTTCAAAAGATGCTGATGATCTTGTTCTAGAAATGAATAACAAAAGAAAAAAATCAGCAATATCATTGAAATATGACTTAAGAGACTTTGAGAACTATGTTGATATTAAAACAAAATTAGGAGAAAAATGGTCAAATATTGATGTACTTATTAACAATGCTTCAACTTTTTATCCTACTGAAATACCTAATGCTACACTAGATGAATGGAATGACTTACATGACGTTAATTTAAAATCTCCATTTTTTCTTTCTAAACTTTTTTATGGTGAATTAAAAAAGAATAATGGAAGTATAATAAATATTATTGATATTCACGCTGATAAGCCGCTAGAGGGATTTTCTATTTACACTGTTGCTAAAGCAGGTTTAAAGATGTTGACTAAATCCCTTGCAGTTGAGTTTGGTCCAGAAATAAGAGTAAACGGAATTTCTCCGGGATCTATATTATGGCCTGAAATTAAAGAGTATGAGAAAGAACATCAAGCGATAATTAATAGTACTTTACTTAAAAGACAAGGGGAAACGGATGATATTGCAGATTCTTGTATTTTTTTAATAAACAATGCAAATTATATAACAGGTCAAATTATTAAGGTTGATGGTGGCAGAAGTTTAGGAAATTAAGTTTTATTTCTAGTAATAATGATACCAACATCTTGTGAATCTCTTATTGCGCCTGGTTTACTAATTGATATGGTTACATATTCGACTTTAAATTCTAGTAGAATCATTTCGGCTATGTTTTCGATTAGGGTTTCTATTAGATCGTGATGATTATTTGCAACATATTCCTTTACTTTATTTGATAGGGCTTTGTAGTCTAACGAATATTTAACGTCTTCTGTTTTAGCAGCTTTTTTGATATCTGTTCCAACTTCTATATTAATATTAATAATTTGGTCTATTTGTTTTTCCCAGTCAAATATACCAATCCTTGTTTTTATCTTTAAATCTTTTAAGAATATTTTGTCCATAATATTGGCAATTATAGAGTATTATTGAATTTTATGTTGTATAGATGCTTAATTTTTGCTATCTTTTTTCCTTCGATTTAACTTTTGGATGTAAACATGTCAAGAATATGTGAAGTAACTGGTAAAAAGCCTATGTCAGGAAACAACGTTTCCCACGCTAAAAACAGAACTAGAAGGCGTTTTTTGCCAAATCTACAAATACATAGATTTTGGTTAGAAGCTCAAAGTCGTTGGATATCATTGAGAGTTTCCAGAAAAGGTCTACGAATTATTGAAAAAAAGGGCATTGAGGCCGTTTTGAAGGATATTAAAAGAATATGAGAGAGAAAATAAAATTAGTTTCTTCTGCTAAAACAGGGCATTACTACACAACAACCAAAAATAAAAAGAATACCCCTGATAAAATCGAAATTAAAAAATTTGATCCAGTAATTAGGAAGCACGTAATTTATAAAGAATCAAAAATTAAGTAAATAAATATCTATTCATACCTACTCAGGTGCTGGACAAAAACATTGTCCTTTTGCATTCCAAGCACATCTCCCGCTTTCTCCATTTTTACTTTTCCACATAGCGCATCCAACTCCAGTCGCTCGTGGACCTAATGGGTCAGCAACTTTAACAGCAATTTTATCTTTGATATTTACAGTAACATATTCAAATTGAGATTTATTCTCATCAGTAATAACAGTTTCTACTTTATCGTCCTTATCAAAAGCCCAGTCATATACCTCGCCTACAGTTGAACAGCCAGAAACCAATAAAAATACCATTAATGAAAAAATAACTTTAATCTTCATGACACGCAACTCCCAGTTAATAAATTTTTACTATTATAACTTTTTTTAATTTATAATGTAGATTAAATTTTATATTTAAAAAATGTGAAATTAATATATCTAAATATTACCTGTAAATTATAGAAAGAGATCATTTGTGTCAATAAACGTTTTTTTGTCAAATAGTATTCCTGAAGATAAAAGTAATATTTTGTCTATAATTTCTTTTCAAGATGAGGTTAACTATAATAATAATATTATAAATACAGGTTTATTATCTCTAAATAGTCAAAATTTACATGAGATATGGAAGGTAAACGAAAAAGTAAATATAGAGAAATTTAATGATATTCAAATATCTCAAAGCGATAATTATATGTTTGGTTTTTCAGTAATTAAAAAAATAGGGTCGTATGAAGAAATAAAAATAAATATTGCTAAACAGTATAATGACTTTTTTGAAGTCTCTAAACAAAAAAAAATGAAAGTTTTAAAGATTTGGCATTATCTTCCAAAATTACTTGATGATTATGATAATAAAAAAACAAATTATTCCTTACTTTGTGAAGCAAGAGAATCTGTTTATAAATCAATATACACAAAATGCAATTACCCTGCAGCGACTGTAATAGGTATAAAAGGTGAAAATATTTTGATCTATTTTTTCTCAGCGGTTTGTGAGAAATATAAAGCTATAGAAAATACTAGACAAGTGAGTTCATATAATTATCCAATGAACATTTTTTTAGAAAAACCAATGTTCTCAAGAGCAGTTAGTTTTATACCAAATAATTCAATGACAAATAGGATTTTGGTTTCTGGCACAGCAAGTATTAAGGGTTATGAGTCAATGCACAGTAAAAATATTCTTCGACAACTTGATGAAACTTTAGAAAATTATAATACTTTTTTTGACGATAAAAAAAATTTATCAAATATTGCAAGGGTATATATGTCAAGCACTAGTGATAATAATATTCAATTAGTTTCAAATGTACTAAACAAAAAATTTGGAGAAAACAATTATGCTTTACTTAAAGGCGATATATGTAGACCAGAATTATTGATAGAAATTGAGGGTATGATTAGTGTCTAATTTTAAGTATAAATTGAAAACAGATATTGCAATCTTTGAGATCAAAAAAGAACCCCTAGGTCTCTGGGATCTTTGGGTAAATTCAATGCCAACTTTAACTTTTGAATCGCCTGAAGATGCTGTAAATGCAGTAATAAATAAAAACACAGGATATTCTGTCTGGGATATGCAAGAAAACTTAAACTATGATCAATTAAGAATAGAAAATTGGATAAAAATAGAAATTTAAGTAAATTAGTTATTTTCTAATTCTAAACTATACTTACCACAAGCAGCTAAACTATTTAGATAAGCTCTCTTTGCAATAATTTTTTGCGCTTCTAGATTATTGTTATTATTCCCACTCCATTTTTTCATAGCTTCAAGCTGCAAAGCTCTCCCATATGAGAATGTCACTTTCCACGGGTTATTATTAATCATATTTATTGAATTAAGGTTATTAGATGCATCTTCATCAGATTGGCCTCCTGAAAGAAATGCGATTCCTGGTACATCTTTTGGAACATTATTTGCTAAGCATTTTATTGTTAATTCAGCTATTTGTTCTGTTGAGGCCTGGTCTTCACAATTTGAACCGGAGGTAATCATATTTGGCTTTAAAATAATTCCAGAAAAATTTACATCTAATTTGTCTAATGTTTCAAAAACTATTGATTGTGTTTTATTTGTAACATCGAAACACTTTAAAATATCATGATTCCCATCCATTAAAACTTCAGGTTCGACAATTGGAACAATGTCAGCTTCTTGACAAATACTTGCGTATCTAGCTAACGCGTGAGCATTTGCAATTATGCAAGCATCAGAGGGAATTGAATTATCAATTGTTATTACAGCTCTCCATTTAGCGAATCTCGCACCTAACTCTTTATATTTTAGCATTCTTTCAGCGAGACCATCTAATCCTTCTGTAATTTTTTCGTTTGGATGACAAGAAAAATTCTTCGCTCCAGCATCAACTTTAATTCCTGGAATAATACCTATTTTTTTCATGTGTTCTGGAAAAGATATATTATCTGATGTCTTTTGTTGTATTGTTTCATCAAATAAGATGGCTCCAGAAATAAAATTAGATAAGGATTCTGCAGTGATAAGCATATCTCTATATGAGCGTCTGTTTTCTTCATTCACAGGAATATTTAAACTTTCAAATCTTTTTTTGCAGGTTCCATGGCTTTCATCAATTGCTAAAATTCCTTTACAGTTTGCAACCATTTCCTTTGCCGTTTCATTAAGTTTTTTTACATTCATCTTAATATTATTAATCCTCAGCTAAATATCCAACTTTTACAACCTTCATAGCATTTGTACCACCTGCTATTCCAGCTAAATCACCTTTTGTTATTATTACTAAATCATTTTCTTTTGCAATACCTAGTTCAGTAAGTACATTAATTGCGTCCTTATTAACAGTTTCGTGTGTAGTTTCTATCGTTTTAATTCTTGCTGGGTATACTCCTCTATATAAAGTAACTTTCCTAAGAGTACCTGTATGAGTTGTCAATGCAAATATTGGTACACTATGATTTATTCTAGACATCCACAATGCTGTTGACCCCGACTCTGTAAGTGCTGCTATAGCAACAGCATTTAAATTATCGGCAGTTAACATACAAGCCATTGCTATTGCCCTATCAACTTTAATATTTTCTATAGAATAATTAATTCCTTTGCTAGAAATTGGACTCTGACCTTCTGAGCCGACACATATTCTGCTCATTGCCTCAATTGCTTCAACTGGATGATCTCCCATCGCTGTTTCGCTTGATAACATAACTGCGTCAGTACCATCAATTACAGCATTTGCTACATCAAACACTTCTGCTCTAGTCGGTATAGAATTTGTGATCATTGATTCCATCATTTGTGTAGCAGTAATTACAACCTTATCTTTTTTTCTTGCTTTTTTGATGAGATTTTTTTGCACAGCAGGTAATTGTGCATCACCAATTTCTACTCCCAAATCACCTCTTGCTATCATAATTGCGTCAGAGGTATCAATAATTTCATCAATATTTTCTAGCGCTTCAGATCTTTCAATTTTTGCTATTATCCCACCATTATTTCCAGCATCCCTTAATAATTCTCTTGCACGATTAATATCTTTTGCTTCTCTGGCAAAAGAAACTGCAAGATAATCGACACCAATTTTTGCGGCAACCTCAATATCACTTAAGTCTTTATCGCTTATTGCAGATGCGGAGAGACCACCACCTTGTCTATTTAAACCCTTAGAGCTATAAAGTAGGCCTCCGTGAATAACTTTTGTGATAATTTGGGAATTAACTATTTTTTCTACTTTTAGCTCAATTCTTCCATCGTCTAATAATAGCAAATCATCTGAATTAACTTCTTTTGATAAGTTTTTATAAGTAGTTCCAATTATTTCTTCATTACCTTCGTTTTCAGGATGTGATTCGTCAATTGTAAAAGTTGAACCATTTTTTAAAATGACTTTTGAATCTTTGAATCTAGTAATTCTAATTTTTGGTCCTTGTAAATCTCCAACAATACCAACGTGATAGTGTTTTTCTTCAGCTATTTGCCTAACTAATTTTGCTCTTTCAATATGAGAATTCTTATCGCCGTGTGAAAAATTCAATCTTACTAAATCGACCCCAGCATCAATTAAACCCTCAATTGTTTTCCTGGACGATGTAGATGGCCCAAGAGTTGCAATAATTTTAGTTTGTCTATATGTATGGTCGTTAATTGCAGTCATTTTTTTATAATTTTAATTCCTGGAAGTTCTTTACCCTCAATAAACTCTAAGAAGGCACCACCACCTGTGGATACATAATCAATTTCGTCAATATTTATAAATTTTTCAATTGCAGAAATTGTATCTCCTCCGCCAGCAACAGTAATCGCATTTGCTTTACTTATTGATTTAGCAATATGTCTAGTTCCATTTGCAAATAAAGCGTCTTCAAATATACCAACTGGCCCATTCCATAGTATTGTACCAGCTTCTTCGATAAATTTTTCATATAATGCGCAAGTTTTTTCACCAATGTCTTTAATTACATCGTTTTCTGATATTTTTATTATATCTTTCCTTGAAACTTTTAGAGAGTTATCACAAATAGCATCAATAGGTAATGGTATTTGAACACCTTTCTTTTTTGCTAATTGCATAATTTCTTTTGCATCATTAATCATATTTTCTTCTGATAATGATTTTCCTATGAAATAATCTTGGCTTTGAAGAAAAGTATTTGATATACCTCCGCCAATTATTATTGAATCAACTTTATTAATTAATTTATTTAATATATTTAATTTAGTTGATATTTTAGAACCACCTATTATTGCTAATACAGGCTTTTTTGGTTTCTTAAATATTTTTTCAATATTTAAAATTTCATTCATCATCAAAAATCCACCACAGGATATTGGCGCATACTTTGCAACAGTATATGTTGAACAATGTTTCCTATGAGATGCACCAAATGCATCCATGACAAAAACATCACAGTTTTTTGCAATGTTTTTTGCAAGAACTTCGTCGCCAGATTTTTCTCCAATTAAAAATCTAGTATTTTCATAAAGAGTAATTTTGTTTTTGTATTCTGGAGATTTTTCGTTAAGAGGTGTTTTTTCAAAAAATACTTTTTGACCAATAAGTTCCGAGAGCCTGCTTGCAACAATAGATAAACTATGTGCCTTGCTAAAAACCCCTTCATTAGGTCTTCCGAAATGAGAAAGTAAAGCAACTTTGCCGCCTTTTGATAGAACGTACTTAATAGTAGGTAAGGCAGCTCTTATTCTGGCATCATTTTTTATCTCATTATTTTCAACTGGAACATTAAAGTCTTCACGCAATAGTATATTTTTATTATTAACATCTATGTCTTTTAGGTCGTAATAAGACATTTTTTTATTTTGCGTTCATCAAAGATAAAGTGACATCAAGCATTCTGTTTGAGAAACCCCATTCATTATCGTACCATACATAGACTTTTAACATTTTATGATCCATAACTTTTGTAAGATTAGAGTCATATATAGAAGAAGCTGGGTTATGATTAAAATCTGTTGAGACAAGTGGAATATTATTATACTCAATAATATTTTTCATTTCATTGTTAGATGCTTCTAGAATTATTTTATTTATCTCTTCTATAGAAGTATTTGTATTTGTTCTAACAACTAGATCAACTACAGAAACATTTACTGTTGGGATCCTTACAGCAAGGCCATCAAGTTTTCCATTTAATTCAGGAATGACAAGCCCAACATTTTTAGCAGCTCCAGTTTTTGTTGGTATCATTGACATTGTTGCAGCTCGAGCTCTTCTTATGTCCTTATGATTAGCATCTGTAAGTCTTTGATCATTTGTAAATGAATGAATAGTAGTTATTAGACCGTGCTCAATTCCTACACTATCATTTATAACTTTAATGATTGGCGCAATACAATTAGTTGTGCAAGATGCATTTGAAATAATTGTATTATCTTTTGATAATGATTTCTCATTCACTCCATAAACTATGGTAGCGTCAACATTTTTTCCAGGTGCGGAGATAATTACTTTTTTTGCTCCATTTTTTAAGTGAATTTCAGTTCCTTCTTTAGAATTAAATTTACCTGTACACTCATAAACGACATCAACATTATATTTAGCCCAATTTATATTGCTAGGATCTCTTTCGGATGTGATATTAATTTTATCATTATTAACATACATATAGTTTTCATCAGCTGATACATCGAAATTAAATTTACCATGTGCGGAGTCGTATTTTGTTAGGTGTGCACTTACTGAATTATCACCAACATCGTTTATAGCAACAATTTTTAGATCTTTATGCTTTTCTGACTCGTACAGAGCTCTAAGAATATTTCTACCAATCCTTCCGTAGCCATTTATTCCAATATTAATTGTCATTTTTTCTTCCTATAGTATTTAATCTTTAAGCATTATTTCAGCGTGTTTAACAATATTTTCTGGAGTGAAGCCAAAATATTTTAATAACTCACCACCAGGGGCTGATTCTCCAAAAGTGTTTACACCAATAGTTTTTCCATTAACACCAACGTATTTGTACCAATATGATGTTGATCCAGCCTCAATTGATATTCTATTTAAAATATTAGAAGGTAATATTTCTTCTTGATACTCTTTATTCTGCTGGTCAAAAATTTCTGTTGAAGGCATTGAGACAACTCTTACACCAATATTTTTGATTCTAAAATTTCAGCTGCTTCCATAGCTATTCCAACCTCACTTCCTGTTGCTATCAATATTATATCTAAATTATTAGAATCTTTTAAGACGTATGCTCCTTTATTTATTAAAGCAATTTGTTCATTTGTTCTATTTTGAAAATTACAAGTTTGCCTTGATAAAATTAAACAAGTAGGACCTTTATTATTTTCAATAGCATATTTCCATGCAATTGCTGTTTCAAGAGAATCACAAGGTCTAATTACTGTGGTGTTTGGCATATCTCTTAAAGCGTTTATATGTTCGATTGCCTGGTGAGTTGGGCCATCTTCTCCCAAACCTATGGAGTCATGTGTAAAAATAAATATGTTTTTTAATTTCATAATTGCACTCATGCGAATTGCATTTTTTGAATAATCTGAAAAGGTCAAAAATGTTCCACCATATGGAATAAAGCCTTTATGTGAACTTATACCGTTCATTATTGCAGACATACCGAATTCTCTAACACCATAATTTATATAATTACCATTAAGTGTATTTTTTATTTCTTTTGATCCTGACCACATTGTTAAATTAGATGCAGCAAGATCTGCACTACCGCCTATAAATTCCGGTAGTACTTTTGCGTAAGCTTCAATAGCATTTTGAGAGGCTTTTCTTGTTGCGATACTTTCTTTTTTTTCGTTACATAACTTAATGTACGCTAAGGCAGTTTCGCTCCAGTTTTCGGGCATTTTCGAATTTATACGTCTTAATAATTCTTCTGCTTCAAATGGATACTTTTCTTTGTATTTTTTAAAAGCAATGTTCCAATTATTTTCCAATTTTTCCCCTTCTTGAATATGATTCCAAGAATCATATATTTGATCGGGGATTTTAAAGGAACCATGGTTCCATCCTATATTTTCTTTTGTTAAATTTGTTTCTTCTTTACCAAGTGGAGCTCCGTGAGAACTTTCTTTCCCCTCGTTATTTGGAGAACCAAAGCCTATCTTTGTTTTACAGCAAATTAAAGTTGGTTTTTCTTTAGAGTTTTTCGCATTATCAATAGACTTCATAATTTCTTGTGGCGAATGACCGTTTACATCTTTAATCACATTCCAATTATATGATTCAAATCTCTTTGCAGTATCGTCGGTAAACCAGCCATCTACCTCTCCATCAATTGAAATCCCATTATCATCATAAAAAACTATCAATTTATTTAAATTTAAAGTACCTGCTAAAGAGCAAACTTCATGTGAAATTCCTTCCATTAAGCAGCCATCTCCTGCGAAAACATATGTAAAATGATCGATTATACTCATTTCTTTCTTATTGTATTGAGAACCAAGAGTCTTTTCTGAGATAGCCATTCCGATAGCATTAGCTAAACCTTGACCTAAGGGACCGGTAGTTGTTTCAACTCCATCAGTAAGGTGTGACTCTGGATGTCCAGGTGTTTTTGAGTGAAGTTGCCTAAAATTTTTGATTTCTTCAAGACTAAGATCATAACCAGTTAAATGCAGTAGGCTGTATAAAAGCATAGAGCCATGACCATTTGACAAGATAAAACGATCTCTATTTATCCAATTAGGATTTTTTGGGTTATGGTTAAAGTAGTCATTCCACAACACTTCAGCAATATCTGCCATTCCAAGAGGCATACCAGGATGCCCAGAATTTGCTTTATCTATAGCATCTATCGACAAAGCTCTTATAGCATTCGCCAAATCTTTTTTTGAAATATTTTTAGTTTTTTTCGCCAATCTTTGTTTCTTCGTTATTTAATAAATTTTTAATGTTATTTTTATGCTTATATATTACTACAAGTGTTAAAGCTAGATATATAGATGTTATAGTCCAACTTTCAAAACTAAACCATGTATATAATGGTAAAAAAGTAAATGTGACTATAGCAGATAAAGCAGAGTACCTAAACAATAATGCAGTCATTAGCCAGGTGATTAAACAAATTAATCCTAGAAATAAATTAAAACCAAGAACAGCTCCAAGAGCTGTTGCAACACCTTTACCTCCTTTAAATTTATAAAAAAGTGGGTATATATGGCCAAAAACAGTAATGCAACCTATAATTTGGGCATAAATTATATCTTCGAACCAATATATAGCTACAGCAGTTGTTATAAAGCCTTTTAGGATATCGAGCATTAAGGTTATAAAAGCAATTATTTTGCTGCCCGATCTTAGAATATTAGTTGCTCCTGGATTTCTTGAGCCATATCCCCTCGGATCCGGTAATTTAAAAAATTTTGATAACAATATAGAGCTATTAATTGAGCCGAAGATATAACTTAATATACTTAGAATAAGAAAAGAAAAGAAAATACTCATCAATTTTTGTCCTCTACAGCATATATTAAAGTTATAATTTGTTATGACCAATTATAAAGATAAAATTGAAGAAAAATATAAAAAAATTCTATTTATTCATGGTTGGGGATTCACAAATCAAGTTTGGGTTGATTTTATAGAAAATAATATACCAATGTGTAATTGTATATGTATAGATCTATATAAATATATTGATAATTCAAATGGAGATTTGACTGTTGCTGCAAAAAAAATAGTAAATGAACACGATGATATCGATCTTGTAGTTTCTTGGTCACTTGGTTGTTTTTTAGGCAAGGAAATTGAGAGGTTAAGAAATAATAGATCTTTTAAAATGATATATGTTTCTTACAACCCAAAATTTAAAAAAACAAAAGATTGGAAAAATGGTTTTAATGAAAATACAATAAATCAACTAAGAATTGATTTAAAAAATGACATAAAAAAATCTTTTAAAAATTTTTATTTGCTAATTCTCGGAAAATACAGAACGAAAAAAAATTTATATAAAGAGATAAAAAAAAATTTACATCCAATTATGCAAATTAATATTACTAGCTTATTAAATGCATTAGACATTTTAGAGAAGAAAGATTTTTTAAACTGTAAATTTATTGGATCAAAAAATTTGTATATATATGGTGAAAATGATGAAATTTCACCACCAATAATTAAGGAAAAAATAAGATACTTAGGGCCAGATGCTTCTGTAGTAATAATACCTAATAGTTCACATATACCTTTTTTAACAAATAAGGAATGTTTTTTAAAAATTATCAAAGAGTTTTTATGAAATCTAAGGAAAAAAAATTTAAAAGTTCAAAATATATAAATTCCGCAATAGTGCAAAAAGAAATTGTGAGTAGGTTAATTGAAAGATTGTCTTTCATTAATATCTCGCCAAGAAAAGTACTTGATGTAGGTTCAGGTGTTGGCTTAGGGACATCAAATCTCATAAAATTATATTCAAAAACAGATTTTTTTATGTTAGATATTTGCTCTAGCTCATTAAGTAATCACGTTGTTAATTCGAAAGATATATTTTCAGTTTGCGCAAATTTTAAATCTATACCCTTCAATGAAGATACATTCGACTTTGTTTTTTCTTCATCAGCTTTGCATTGGGATTTAGATATAAATGCTAGTTTTAAAGAAATATATAGGGTTCTAAAGCCTGGAGGCCTCTTTTTATTTTCCACATATGGCCCTGATACTTTGATTGAATTAAGATCTGCCTGGCACAATGTAGATAATAGAAAACATGTAAATGATTTTTATGATATGCATGATATTGGCGATCTAATGTTGAATTTAAATTTTATTGATACTGTTGTAGATACTGAAAAAATAATAATTGAATATGAGAATGTGACGAAGTTACAAAAAGATTTAAAGAATATTGGGTCAAAAGTATTAGAAGAACCTAAGAAAAGTGTTGGATTACAAGGGATTAGAAAAATGAAATTAATGTATGCGGAATATGAAAAATTTAGAATGAAATCGGGGGGCTTGCCAGCAACGTATGAAGTTATATATGGTTCAGCCTGGAAGAAAATGGATAATATAATAAAGTATACAAAATAAAGGCTAAAAAAATCCACAATTTTCCAGATTTTTTGTTTTGTACACTATATTATTAAAGCCTAATTTAGTATACTACCGCCATCGAATTTAACAGTTTTTTGCAATATGATTCAGTTTAAAGAAGGTGAGTGTAAAGAGTTTATTATAAAGCCTAATAATTCATTATCTTGGCGAGGCAATAAGGTATTTTTTTTCATGCTCTTTTTTGTATCTTTCTTTATTGCTATATCTTTTGCAATGGCAGGAATGTGGTTGATTGTTCCATTTACAGGCTTAGAAATGCTTTTATTGGGGTCAGCTCTTACATATTGTTATTTAAAGAATTCACAATGTGAAATAGTAAAAATTGACGAAAAAAAGGTATCAGTTTCGCTAATAAAAATGAGAGATACTAAAGTTTTTGATTGTAATAGATATTGGGCAAAATTTATTTTAAATAAGCCACAATTAAAGGGTTATCCTCATAAGCTTCTTCTTCGTTCTGCTGGTAGAGAAATGGAAATTGGCGCGTTGTTGACAGATGATGAAAGAATAAAATTAGCAGGAATGTTAAAGGAAAATATAAAGCAATTTTAATACAAGGAGTATCTAAATAATGTTTTTAATAAAAAATTTAATGTTTTTTATAACTTCGGCTCTATTAATTAATACAGCAAATGCAGGCTGGTTAGACTTAAATATGCCTGAAGGAGTTACCGACATTAGCCAAGAAGTTTTCGATCTTCATATGCTGATACTTTGGATTTGTGTTGTTATTGGTGTAATAGTCTTTGGTGCTATGTTCTGGTCAATATTTATGCATAGAAAATCAAGAGGTGTAACTCCTGCTCAATTCCACGAAAGCACAAGTTTAGAATTCTTGTGGACTGTTGTTCCATTTGTGATTTTAATAGGAATGGCAATTCCTGCAACTAAGACATTAATTAAGATGTATGATCATAGTGATTCGGAAATACATATAAAAATTACAGGTTATCAATGGTTGTGGCAATACGAGTATTTAAATACTAATGTTTCATTTTATAGCAAACTTTCTACACCATATAATGAAATATATAATAAACAAGAAAAGAATATAAATTATTTACAAGAAGTTGATAATCAATTAATTGTCCCAGTAAATAAAAAAATTAGATTTTTGTTAACATCAAATGACGTACTTCATGCGTGGTGGGTCCCAGATCTTGCCTTAAAAAAAGATGCCATTCCTGGATATATTAACGAAATGTCAGTAGTTATAAATGAGCCTGGAATTTATCGAGGAAGATGTGCTGAATTATGTGGAAGACATCATGGTTTTATGCCTATCGTTATTAAAGCAGTAGATGAAGATGAATATGAAGAATGGATTACGGCTAGTGAAGCTAAAATATCTGGAGTAGCTAAAGTAAATAAATAAGGGAGAAAAATATGAGTTCGGTTGTAAACGATACACATCATGAAGAGCATCCATCAGGAATTATGAGATGGATTACAACTACAAACCATAAAGATATTGGAACACTTTATCTTTGGTTTGCAATGATAATGTTTTTTATTGGTGGATTGATGGCATTAGTAATTAGATCTGAACTCTTTCAGCCAGGTCTTCAGTTTGTTGATCCACAGTTTTTTAATTCTATGACGACAATGCATGCCTTAGTCATGATATTTGGGGTTGTAATGCCAGCATTTACTGGTTTAGCGAATTGGATGATACCAATTATGATTGGTGGCCCGGATATGGCTCTACCAAGAATGAATAACTGGAGCTTCTGGATTTTACCGTTTGCTTTTTCGATGCTCCTTTCAACTTTATGGATGGATGGAGGAGCTCCTGCAGGTGGTTGGACTTTATATCCACCTTTAAGTCTACAGACCGGTGATGCATTTCCATTTTTAATTTTTGCGATTCACTTTATGGGACTTTCTTCTATTATGGGAGCAATAAATGTTGTTGCAACAATATTAAATATGAGAGCTCCTGGTATGACACTAATGAAAATGCCTTTATTTGTTTGGACTTGGTTGATCACGGCGTTTTTATTAATAGCAGTTATGCCTGTTTTAGCTGGCGGCGTAACAATGTTACTTACAGATAAGTTCTTTGGAACTAGCTTCTTTAACGCAGCTGGTGGTGGTGATCCAGTTATGTTTCAACATATTTTTTGGTTTTTTGGACACCCAGAAGTATATATTTTAATTCTTCCGTCGTTTGGGGTTGTATCAGCTATCATCCCAACTTTTGCACGAAAACCATTATTTGGTTATAGCTCTATGGTTTATGCTACAGCATCAATTGCATTTTTATCTTTCATAGTATGGGCACATCATATGTTTACTGTAGGTATGCCATTAGCTGGTGAAGTATTTTTTATGTTTGCAACCATGTTAATAGCTGTTCCTACAGGAGTAAAAGTTTTTAATTGGGTAACGACTATGTGGAAAGGTGCAATGACTTTCGAAACCCCAATGTTATTTGCAATAGGTTTTATTATAATGTTTACAATTGGTGGATTTTCAGGGTTAATGTTAGCCATAACACCTGCTGATTTTCAATACCATGATACATATTTCGTAGTTGCGCATTTTCATTATGTTTTAGTTCCAGGATCAATATTTGCAATAATGGCTGCGTGTTATTTTTGGTTACCAAAATGGACAGGTAATATGTATCCAGAGACGTTAGGCAAGATACATTTTTGGCTTTCAACTTTTTTTGTTAATTTAACATTTTTTCCAATGCATTTTGTTGGTTTAGCTGGAATGCCAAGAAGAATACCTGATTATTCACTGCAGTTTGCTGATTATAATATGATTGCAAGTATTGGAGCTTTTGGTTTTGGATTTGCTCAACTAATATTTTTATATTTAATAATTAAAACAATTAAAGGTGGTAAAAAAGCGACAGATCAGGTTTGGGAGGGCGCTGAAGGCTTAGAATGGACTTTATCTTCTCCACCGCCGTACCATTCCTTTAACACACCACCTGCAATAAAGTAGGAATTGTAAATAAAAATTAAGAGGTTTTTTTGGAAACAAAAAATAAAGTAAAAGTGACAGCAATATCATTGGTTGTAATTGCATTGGTTATTTACGTTAGCTTTTATTTAATTATGTTATACAGGTAGATATATGATTGAGAAAAAAGTAAATATTAAAACAGCAAAAAAACTTATTTTTATTTGTTTTTCTATGTTTTTGTTCTCCTTTGCATTAATACCACTTTATAATGTGATATGTGATGTCACTGGTTTAAATGGTAATACTTCTAATTTAAAAGAAAAGAGCGACATTAATCTTAATGTTAGCAATATAAATTTTGAAAAGCTAAATGTTCAGTTTATATCTCATGAAGTTAACAAGCAAAATTTAGAGTTTAAGCCTTCAGAATTTCAGATTGAAGTAGTTCCTGGAAAAATATATAGCACATATTATGTTGCTACAAATAAATCCAAATCCATAATAACTGGACAAGCAGTACCTAGTGTTTCTCCAAATGAAGCATCCAAATATTTAAAAAAAATTGAGTGTTTTTGTTTTGAGGAACAGCAGTTTAAACCTGGAGAAGTTGTAAAACTTCCTATATATTTTGCTGTTGATGAAAAACTGCCAAATAGAATTAAAACTCTTACTTTGTCATATTCATTTTTTGAATCTGCTAAAGTATCGAAAAAAGATTAAAATTAAATAATAGGGGATATTAAAATGTCAGAATCAGGAAGTTACTACATACCAAATGGAAGTAAATGGCCAATCATTGCATCTATTGCCGTATGTACTGCTATGGTTGGAGGATCAACATTATTAAATGGTAATAACTTTGGTAAATATGTTTTATTTATTGGTTTAGCTTTAATAGTATTTATGATTGTTGGTTGGTTTAATACAGTAATATCTGAGAGCGAAAATGGAGTTTATGACACTCAAGTTGATACGTCTTTTAGATGGGGAATGATATGGTTTATCTTTTCTGAGGTCATGTTTTTCGCAGCTTTTTTTGGTGCTTTGTATTATGTGAGAGCATATTCACTACCCTGGCTAGGTGGCGAAGGAGCTGGTTTAGCGACAAATACTTTTTTATGGCCAGAATACGAGGCTAATTGGCCTTCAACAGCGAATGGACCAGGAGAGATAGGAGGAGATTTCCAAGTTATGGGTGCTTGGGGTTTACCTGCCATTAATACAGCAATTTTGCTAACTAGTGGCGTTACATTAACTTGGGCACATCATGCGCTAAAAGAAATGAAAAGAATGCAATTAATTATTGGTTTAGGCTTAACTGTAGCTCTCGGTATATTATTTATGTATTTTCAAGGTTTAGAGTACGGACATGCGTTTAATGATTTAAATCTTAATTTAGGAAGTGGAATTTACGGATCAACTTTTTTCATGTTAACTGGCTTCCATGGCTTTCATGTAACAATTGGTACTATTATGCTAATTGTAATTTTGGGTAGATGTATTTACGGTCATTTTAATCCAAAAAACCATTTTGCTTTTGAAGCAGTAGCTTGGTACTGGCATTTTGTTGACGTTGTTTGGTTAGGATTATTTATATTTGTATATTGGATATAGTTATTGGGCTATACCATGAGGATGAATCTGTCCATTATAGTACATAATTATTAGTATTATAAATAATAGAACTGATAGCCCTATTCTTATTTTGAGTGCATTAACAACCCTTTTTTTGTTACTCTTGTCTTTTACCAAAAAAAATAATGAGCTAAATAAACTTATTATGATTAATGAAAACAAAATTATAAATATTATTTTAAACATTAAAGTATTATCTTATGAAACTTAAATTACTTTCTAGCATCATTTTTGTCTCATGTATATCTCTATTTTTATTTCTAGGATTCTGGCAACTAGACCGCGCTAATGAAAAAGAGAATATTATTAATTTATATGAAAATAGACAATTGTTACCTCAAGTAAAATTAGATTCTTCTTTACAAAATAATATTGAAGAAACTTTTTATAGAAATTATATTTTAAAAGGCAAGTATATTAATAAAACTTTTTTAATTGATAATAAGATAAAAGATAAAAAACCAGGTTTTAATGTTATTAGTCCATTCAGAATTTTAAATACCAATGAAATAATTTTAGTAGATAGAGGTTGGATCCCTATGATAGGGCAGAGACAGGATATAGAAGTAAACTACCAATATCTTAATGATCAAAAAATATCAGAAAATGTACAAGAAATTAACGGGTATATTTATCCAAAGGAAGAGAGTTATACTATTGGTAAAATATACACTAATGATAAATGGCCGAGAGTTATTCAAGCTATTAATTTTAATGAAATAAAAAAGACCCTGTCAAATATAGATTCTTTTGTAGCAGGAGTTACTTTTAGATTAAGCAAGGAAAATATATTTGGATTTTCAAGAGATTGGCAAATTATTTTTATGAAGAGCAGTAAGCACTTAGGTTATGCATTTCAGTGGTTTAGTATGGCTATAGCATTATTTATACTAGGAATAATTTTTTATGTGAGAAAAAAAGATGAGTGATAAAACAGATTATTTTTCTTTAATTAAAACTAGATTATATTTTTTATTAATAGTTTTATCATTTGTTGGTCCTTTGCTGCTTGCAACAATTATGTATAAATATAGTGATTTAATGCCAATTGCACCTCCAAAATCATCTGGTAATTTGATAAATCCTGTTATAACAATTACAAAATCTGAAGATTTTAATAATATTCTTAAAAATAAAAAATGGACTTTTATGTATATTTACGACAATGAATCTTGTGATTTAATTTGCGAAGCAACATTGTATATGATGCAGCAGGTTAGAGAGTCACTTGGTAGAGAAAAACAACGAGTCTCTAATTTACTTATTGTTAAAAAAGATTTTAATGGAAGTGATAATAAAGAAATTTTAGAAAAATATAATAAAATAAAATTTTTAGAAATTATTGAAAAAGATTTTTTTAAAAAGATTAAAAAAAATCATTTATATATTATTGACCCATTAGGAAACATTTTTATGTATTACGACAAAGATTTTGACGCTAAAGGTCTAAAAAAAGATATAAAAAAAATCTTAAAAATTTCAAGGATAGGATAGCGTATGGATAAAATTAACTATTATTTATTATTTGTTATAACAATAACTTTATGTGTTATTACATTGGGAGCTTATGTAAGATTATCTCATGCCGGACTAGGATGCCCAGATTGGCCTGGATGTTATGGTTATTTAGTAGGCGTTCCAGATAACTCATTAGAAATTATAGCCGCAGAATCAATCTATGAGGGCTCAAAAGTAGATATAATGAAAGCCTGGAAAGAGATGATTCATAGATATCTTGCTGGATTTTTAGGAATATTTATTTTTATTATATCTTTCATCTTTTATAAAAAAAGTTCATATAATTTATTCAAGCTTTCTTTTTTTATATCTTTATTTGTAATCTTTCAAGCTGCTCTTGGAATGTTCACAGTTACTTTAAAGCTTCAACCTGTAATTGTTATGTTTCACCTAGTTGGTGGATTAACAATCATATCTTTACTGTGGCTTTTATTCTTAAGATATAATAAAAATAGTTTTTTTGAAAAAAATAGTTTTTATAGTAAGACGAAAATATCAAAAAAAGAAATTAAGAGTTTATCTATACTATCTTATGTAACTCTGTTTTTTTTAATTATGCAAATCATGCTTGGTGGATGGACAAGCACTAACTATGCAGCTTTAGCTTGTGTAGATTTCCCAAAATGTAATGCATCATGGTGGCCGCAAATGGATTTTTATAATGCTTTTTTTGTAGAATTGGCTACTAATCTTAATTACGAATTTGGAAGGCTTGATAGTCCAGCAAGGGTTGCTATTCATTTTACACATAGAATATGGGCTATATTCGCTGGTTTAATAATTATTATTTTGGCTTTTAAATCTTATAAATTATTAAAAGTTCCATATCAAAAATTTCTCTCTTTAATATTAGTTTTGTTATTATTTTTTCAAATATTATTAGGTGTTTTGAATGTAAAAATGAGTTTGCCTATTTATATTGCTGTTGCACATAATGGTAATGCAGCACTACTTTTGATATGTTTAGTTACACAGTTATATTTTATTTACACAACTAAAAAAAATATTTAAGGTAATCTTTTATGTTTAGTTATCGTATATGTAGAGCTTATCTTGAATCATCAAAACCAAGAGTTGTACTATTGATGATTTTTACTTCTTTTATTGGAATGCTATTAGCAAATCCATTAAATCTTAATTTGAAAATACTAATTTTAGGAAATCTTGGAATTGCATTAATGTCGCTTTCTGCTGGCTCTATTAATCAATTGTTAGATCAAAAAATTGATAAAATAATGTCCAGAACAAAAGGTAGGCCATTAGTATCAGGTGTACTTGAGCCAAAAAATGTTGCAATTTATTCAACTTTAATGGCTATCATAGGATTCTTTGTTTTGTATTTTTATATTAATAAGTTAACAGCCTGGCTAACTTTTTTATCTCTTGTTGGGTATGCTTTTGTTTATACACTATATTTAAAAAGAGCAACTCCACAAAATATTGTTATAGGAGGAGCGGCAGGCGCAACACCACCCCTTCTAGGGTGGACCGCTGTAACCGGACAAATTGACTTAATTTCAATTATTTTGTTTTTAATTATTTTTATGTGGACGCCACCACATTTTTGGGCATTAGCATTACATAGAAAAAAGGAATATTTTGCAGCTAAAATTCCAATGCTGCCAGTTACTCACGGTGAGCAATATACTAGAGTGCACATAACACTATATACATTAATGTTAACTATTGTAAGTTTTACACCTTTTATTATAAAGTTTTCAAGTGTATTTTATTTAGTAGGTGCTTTTATATTAAATATGATATTTCTTTACTATGTTATTAAAATGCAATTATCAAAAAATAATGATTTAGCTAATAAAATATTTAATTATTCAATTATATATTTGTCAGCTTTATTTGGTTTTTTAATTTCAGACAGATACTTAATTTTATTAACAAGCTAAAAATTATTTTTAAGTTTAAGGATTGACTCATTTTCAATTTGTCTAACTCTTTCTCTAGAGATTCCATATTTCTTAGATAAATCTTCTAATGTTGTTTTTTCTTCAGCTAGCCATCTACTTTCTATAATGTCTTTACTTCTTTGATCTAAGGTATTAATAATTTTATAAAGTTTTTTAGTAACTAAATCTTTTTCAGTATTCTCTATAATTTCATCAGGCTCAAGCTCTGAACTTTTTAAGAAATCAGATGGAGTCATGTTTTCTTCATCATTATCATCCATAGCAATGTCATAATTACCCATTCTTTTTTCCATTTCTATTACATCTTTAACAGGAACAGAAAGATCTTTTGCAATTGACGAAGCTTCTTTAGCAGTCAAATTAGAGAGAGATGATTTTTTTGATCTTAAATTAAAAAAAAGTTTTCTCTGAGTTTTTGTTGTTGCAATTTTAACTATTTTCCAATTTTTAATTACAAACTCATGAATCTCAGATTTTATCCAGTAAACAGCAAACGTAATGAGTTTAAGATTTTTTTCAGGATTATATTTTTTAACAGCCTTCATTAAACCAACATTTCCTTCTTGAATTAAATCGCTTAGGTTTAAACCATATCCGCTGTAACTTTTTGCTATATACACAACGTATCTTAAATTATGCATAATTAATTTCTTAGCTGACTCTAAATCATTAGTTTCTTTTAGATTTTTTGCAAGCGCAACTTCTTCTTCTGTAGATAACACAGGTATAGACATAACGTGATTAATATATATATCAATACTCCCTGTGCATGAAGGGAGTGTATGATTTTTGTACTCTAGCGCTTTAACCATAATTTTTTTAAAATGTTTTATTAGCACTCATTATACAAGAGTGCTAATTATTTTCAATAACTTGAATAAAGAGTAATAAAATCAATTACTTAATATATAATTAATTTATAATATATTACTATTTTTACATTTATTTTGTGATATATTGTCATATTATTACTTGGCTATAATTTTTTGTAAATCTAAAAGGAATTTTGTATGAACTTTTTTTTTATTTTTAAAAATTTAAAATATAATTTTTTTGTAAAAACTGTATTTTTGTTTTTCTTCATTATTCCCTTTGCTGCGAGGTCTGAAATCATGGAAAGAACACTTGATAATGGTATGCATATTATTTTAAAAAAAGATTCTAGAGCGCCAGTTGTTACAAGTCATATATGGTATAAAATTGGTTCTGCGGACGAATATTCTGGTAAAACTGGGTTGTCTCACGCTTTAGAACATATGATGTTTAAAGGAACAAAAAAAAATCCTGGTGGTATATTTTCTGAAATTATTTCGAAGTTGGGTGGAAGAGAGAATGCTTTTACCAGTAAAGATTATACAGCATATTATCAGACTTTACCTTCAGATTATTTAGAAGATGCAATTAGATTGGAATCTGACAGGATGTCAAATTTAGTAATTAATAAGGATGATTTTAATAAAGAAATTGAGGTAATAAAAGAAGAGCGTAGGTTAAGAACAGATGATCAGCCAGAGGGTATAGCTTATGAGCAGTTATATGCTAGTGCTTATAATAATAGTTCTTATCATGATCCGATAATAGGCTGGATGGAAGATTTAAATAATATGACCGAAAAAGATATATCTGATTGGTATCAAAATTGGTATGCACCAAATAATGCTACAGTAGTTATTGTTGGAGATATAGATTTTGAAAAAACATTTAAATTAATAGATAAATATTATGGTAACAAAAAAAATAAAAATATCACCACAAGATTAGATAGAGCCGAGCCATTTCAATTTGGTGAAAAAGATATTTCTATTAAAATTAAAGACAAGCCATCTTATTTAATACTTGGTTATAAAGTACCAAGTATAAATAATAAAAATATTGATTCGTGGGAGTGCTATGCTTTATCTGTTTTATCTGGAATACTTAGTAGTGGGCAAAATTCAAGATTACAAAAGATATTAGTTAGAGATAAAAAGCTTGCCAGTTATGCTGACTCTGGATACTCTTTGTTTGCAAGATATGATCCGTTATTTATGATAGATGTAAACCCAATAGTCGGAAAAAAAATTAGTTCTGTAAAAAACGAATTAGACAAAATAATTGTTGATCTTCAAACAAAATTAGTAACGAACAAAGAACTTGATAGAATTAAAGCCCAAGTTCTTGCGTACGAGGTTTACCAACAGGATTCAATAGACTACCAAGCAAGAATTTTGGGAATGGCTAAGACCTCAATTGGAGACATAAAGATAATTGAGGATTATACCGCAAACATTAATTCTGTAACTGCAGAACAAGTCCGCGCAGTCGCAAAAAAATATTTAATTTCAAGTTTAAAAACATCTGTTTCGGTAAACGATTAAATAAATGAATAACATAAAAAAAATTTTAAATTTAATAGTAATTATGACAATCACAAATATTACACAGGCTAACGTTGAAGTAAATAATTATCAAACAACAAATGGTGTAAAGGTTTTGTATTCAAAATCAGAAAATATACCAATGATTGATATTAAGATAACCTTTGATGCTGGATCAAATAGAGATGGTGACTTTAAAGGGTTATCAATGATAACTCATAATTTATTAGATGAAGGAACAGCAAAAATGAGCTCAGAAGATATAGCCTCAATCTTTGAATCCACTGGAGCAATATTTTCTACATCTGTAAACAAAGATCAATCCTCAATCTCATTAAGATCTTTGACAGAAAAAAAATATTATAATCCAGCAATTAAGATGTTTTTAAGTATTTTATCTGATAGTAATTTTCCACAAAAAGAAATCGATTTACATAAGCAAAGAACAATATCATCTATAATAGAGGATAAAACTGATCCTGGAGAATTATCTATCAATACTTTTTTTAAAGAAATTTATAATAACCATCCGTACGCCTCACCAACTATTGGTTTTGAGAAAGATATAAAAAAAATTAATAGAAAAGCAATTGTTGAATTTTATAAAAATTATATAAACGCAGGAAATGCCTCGATTGTTATAGTTTCATCCTTAAAAGATGATGACGTTATAAAGCTATCAGAGAAAATATCACAGTCTCTTAATAAAAAGACTAAAATTAATAAAACCAAAACAGTCTCAAAAGAAAAAACAAAAGAAAAGTATGTTTTCAAAAAATTCAATTCACAGCAAGCACATATTTATATAGGCGGACTGTCAATTAAACGAGGTTCAAAAAATCAACTACCATTGTACGTCGGAAATTATATCTTTGGTGGAAGTGGCTTTAATGCAAGATTGATGCAAGAACTAAGAGTAAAAAGAGGCTTGACGTATGGTGTTTACAGTTATATTTATCCTATGAAAGAGCTAGGCCCATTTGTTATTGGTATTGAGACTAAAGCCGAACAAGCACAAAAGTCTGTTGAGATAATTAATAAAATGTTAAAAGATTTTGTATCAAAAGGACCAACTGATAAAGAAATTAATCACGCAAAAGAATCTATTATTAATGGATTCCCATTAAGAATTGATAGTAATAAGGATATATTGAACTATTTATCAATGATAAATTATTATAACTTACCAATAGATTACTTAAATACTTTTGTAAAAAAAATATCAAGTATTTCAAAAAAAGACATCATTAATGCGCTTCAAAATGAAATTGATATAAATAAAATGACTACTTTGGTAGTTGGTAATGAAAAAGCAAAAAAATAAAAAAAAGAATCTTCGTGTTAAAATAATTGCTGGAACCTGGAAAGGAAGAATTATAGATTTTTTTGAAGATAAAGATGTTCGTCCAACAAAAAATATAATTAAAGAAACATTATTTAATTGGTTAAAAAATGATATTGATCAATCTGTTTGTCTTGATTTATATGCAGGTAGTGGTTCACTAGGTTTTGAAGCTGCATCAAGAGGAGCTCGCAAGGTATATATGATTGATAAGAATGCTGATGTTATAAATACCATTAAGAATTGCATAAAAAGTTTAAAAGCTACAAACATTTATACTTATAAAGTTGATGCATTTGAGTTTTTAGAAAAAATAGAAGAAAAATGTAATATTGTCTTTTTAGATCCGCCGTTTAGTTATAAATCAATAGATAATATTATAAAGGAAGTTGATGACTCAAATGTTATGCAAGATAAATGTAAAATATATATTGAGTTACCATTTTCTAAAAATGAAGAATATGATATTACCGTTCCTGCTAATTGGAATTTAATAAAAAATAGTAAATCAGGTGATGTTTCTTACTTACTTTATGAGCTTAATAAACCTATGATATAATATGAGTTTTAAATAATCGGAACTTTAATATGACAATTGCTGTTTATCCTGGAACATTTGACCCATTTACAAATGGACATAGAGATTTAGTGCAAAGAGCTGTATCAAATATATTTGAGAAAGTTTATGTTTGTGTAGTCGAAAAATCTAACAAGGAAACTATTTTTACTGCATCCGAAAGGATTTCCTTAGCAAAAAAGTCCTTAGAAGGCATAAAGAATGTAGAAGTTATTGGGTTTGATGGTTTATTAGTAGATTTTGCTGAAAAATTGAAAGCCAAAGCAATTTTAAGAGGATTAAGAGTAGTATCTGATTTTGAATACGAGTTCCAAATGTCCAGCATGAACAAGAAACTAAATAGTAAAATTGAATCTGTATTTTTAACGCCCTCTGAATCTTATGCTTTTTTATCATCATCACTTGTAAAGGAAATTGCAAGGTTTGGCGGTGATATTTCAGCTTTTGTTAACAAGGATGTCAAAGAAGCCCTGCAGTCAAAATATTAGAAAAAAATAGTTGACAAGTAATAATATTATATTAATATATTCTAATATATTATTATTATTATTTACATGGACGGTATTATGTTTGAAATTATTTTGATGTTAGGTGTTTGGGCAGTAGCCTCAATGTGTCTAATTAGGCAATGCTTAGGTAAGTAGTTGTTTTTTATAAAGAATTGAAAGCCAAGGATGGCTTTCTCTTTAATTAAAGTTAGTTAAGTCCTCCTATTTTATAAATAAATCTTGTGTCTAGACAAAATTTTTACAGTCTAGACCCAAGTTTTTGTAGATGAATAAGTTGTTTTACCTTTGATTACAATTAACAATTTGCTATAGTGAAAAATCCCAAATGGGATTTAAGCTTAAATAATAATAAAGGAGGCTTCAATGAGAAAAATAAAAACATTTCTAGGGCTATCTGCAGCACTACTTCTTTCGGGATGTGGAGTTGATCAAGCGTTATTAGATAGATTAGAGTTAGTTGAAGAAACAGCAAAACAAGCTATATCTGCTGCTGATGCAAACTCTCATAGATTAAATCAAATGTTCTATGAGCAGCAAAAGAAATAGTTAATTATTTTTGACAATTTCTGCAATAGAAACTAGATCTCTGATTTATTTTTATTTGTAGAATGTTACTTTGACAAATATGGCAGGGCAGAGATGTTCTGCCATATACTTTAAAGTCATACTGAAAATATCCGCTTCTACCATCTGCATTTATATAATCATTAATTGACGACCCACCTTTTTCTATTGCTTTTTTAAGAACACTTTTTATAGCTCTAACTAAATTTTTGCAATTATTTTTTGATAATTTTTTAGATTTTTTTTGAGGACGAATTTTAGCTACAAAAAGTGCTTCAGATGCATAAATATTCCCAATACCAGCAACGTTTTTTGCATTCATCAATAAAGTTTTAATAGCTACATTTTTATTTCGTGAAATAGAAAAAAGGTATTCTGAAGAAAAATTGTTAGATAAAGGTTCAGGTCCTATATTTAAAAAGAATCTTTCAGAAAGAGATTTCCAACTGTGGGAGCAATAAATCATACCGAATTTTCTAGGGTCATTAAATCTTAACAAGCATTTTTTATTAATTTCAATTTCAAAATGGTCGTGCTTTTTTAATTCATTATTTTTCTTTGCAATCCTTAATGTCCCGGTCATACCTAAATGAAAAAGCAAATAAAAATTTTCTCCACATAGAATAATATATTTCGCTTTTCTTCTTATATCTGTAATTTTAGCATTATTTATTCTAGTACTTAGGTCCTTTTGTAGCTCCCATCTTAGTTTTTTTACATAAACGTCACATTTCTTTATTCTTTTATTTAGAATAAATTTTTTTATACCATTCAGTGTGGTTTGTACTTCTGGTAATTCTGGCATTTATTTAAGATAGTTAAGTATCACTGGTTTAATTTTTTTATTATAACCTAATTTAATAATGGGAATATTTGTAAACGATGATAGTTCTTGATAATTATCAAGGATGGTGTTTTCTTTAGTATCATTAAGCACAATAAATTGAGTCTTCAAATTTAAGTTTTCTATAGATTTTAAAGACATTAAAGTATGATTTATACATCCTAAAATATTCTTTACAACTAATATAACAGGTAAATTTAGCTCAACTGCAAGGTCTGAAGATAATTTACCTTTTGCTATAGGAGAAAAAAACCCCCCACATCCCTCAATTAAATTATAGTGTTTTGAGTTTGTCAGTTTATTTGATTCTATGAATTTTATTATGTTTTTAAGTTCAATTTCCCTGTTTTCTAATTGAGCAGCTTTGGGTGGAGATGCATAAGCTTTAAACTTATACTTACATATTTTATCAAGTGAAACATTTTCTAGTTTTGAGAATTGTAATGCATCATTTGGAGTTGGTTGGTTGTTGATAATCTCGCAACCTGATTCTACTGGTTTTAAATAGTGAAATTTAATATTATTCTCGATTAATAGTTCCCCAAATTTGAGCATAAACCAAGTTTTTCCTACGTCAGTATCTGTTCCAGTTATAAAGAAACCTTTCATAAATACTCCCAATTATTAAATGTTCGTGTGATAATAATACACATGAGTGATAACAATATAAATAGAAGAAAATCAAATGAAGTTTGTATAGGTGATGTTAAAGTTGGTGGAAATAATCCAATTGTCATTCAATCAATGACTGATACTAATACATCTGAGATAGATAAAACAACTAATCAAATCGTTGAACTTTTTAACGCAGGTTCAGAAATTATTAGAGTGACTGTAAATGACTCGGAAGCTATAAAGGCGGTACCGTATATTAAAGAAAAGTTAAATAAATTAGATATAAATGTTCCTATCGTTGGAGATTTTCATTTTAATGGCCATATTCTGTTAACAAAGTATTCAAATGATGCTAAATATTTAGATAAATTTAGGATAAATCCAGGGAATGTTGGAAAACAAAATAAAAAAGATAAAAATTTTTCATCAATGATTGAAGTAGCCTGTGATTTAGATAAACCTATTAGAATCGGCGTAAACTGGGGTAGTTTAGATCAAGAATTATTAGCCGAAAAGCTGGATGCAAATAACTTGTTGAAAACTCCTAAACTCTTAGATGAGGTTATTTGTGAGACAGTAATTGATTCTGCATTAGCAAGTTCAAAATTTGCTGAATCAATTGGGCTAAAAAAAAATAAAATAATAATTTCTTGCAAATTAAGTAAAGTAAATTTATTAATTGATGTTTATCAAAAAATATCAAAATTATGCGACTATCCGCTTCACTTAGGTTTAACGGAAGCAGGCAGTAACGAAAGAGGAATAGTTTATTCTGCCTGTGCGCTTGGACCATTATTATTAAATGGTATAGGAGACACGATAAGAGTCTCTTTAACAACTGATATAAATGGAAGAAGGTCAAAAGAAGTAGATGTGGCTAAATTAATTTTACAAAGTTTGGGAATAAGATATTTTTTACCTGATGTTACATCCTGTCCAGGCTGCGGAAGAACAAGTAGTGATTATTTTCAAAAGTTAGCATTTGATATAGATAATTATATTAAAGATAATATGCCGAGTTGGAAACAGAATTATCCTGGTGTTGAAAATTTAAAAATTTCAGTTATGGGATGCGTTGTTAATGGTCCAGGTGAAAGTAAACACGCTGATATTGGAATAAGTTTACCTGGAAGAGGAGAAAACCCCATCGCACCTGTATACATTGATGGAAAAAAAGAAATAACTCTAGAGGGCAATGATATTTCTGGAGATTTTAAAAAAATTTTAAATGACTATATTAAAAAGAAATATAATTAATGCACTTTATTTAATTTTAGAAAATCTTTCTAGAGCTTTATTTCTTGAGGTACTTAAATCAACGATAGGTTTAATTTTATCTGGATTGCAAAATAAATCTTGATTTTCACCGTCCTCGTATAATTCAAAATCTTTTAACCACTTTTTAGTGTATTCATTATCTGGGTCAAATTTTTTTTCTTGAAGTAGTGGATTAAATATTCTGAAATAAGGTGCGGCATCAGTACCACAACCTGAAACCCATTGCCAACCCATAACATTATTGGCAATATCTGCATCTAACAAAGTATCTCTAAACCATTTTTCACCCTCTTGCCAAGGTATTAATAAATTTTTAGTTAAAAAAGATGCAGTAATCATTCTTGTTCTATTATGCATCCAACCTGTTTCCCATAACTCTTTCATAGCGGCGTCAACTATTTTTATGCCTGTTCGACCATTTTTCCACTTCGCAAGATTATCACTATAATTTTTTTCCCATTGAAATTTTTCATATTTTTTATTAAAAGGTTTATTTACTACATAAGGAAAATGACTAAGAATATAATAAGAAAACTCTCTCCAATATAATTCTTTTATATAATGCTCTTCATGTTTGCTTAAAATATGGTTTTCGTGGAAATTAAAATTACTAATTATTTGATTTGTAGTGATCTCACCAAAACGAAGATGAGGTGATATTTTTGAGGTACCATTTGTAGCTGGGAAATCCCTAATTTCTTTATAATTGGATAAAGATTTTTCATAAAATACTTTTAGCTTCTTATGAGCTGACGTCTCTCCTGGCTTCCAATATTTGCTGAATTTATTTGCCCATTTATTATCCTGCAAATTAAATATATTATCTATTTCAAAATTTTTTTCATTAATATTATATGTATTTATTTTTTTTCTTGGGAATATTAATACATTTTTCTGATGGTAAATTGACTTACAATGTTTATAAAATGGCGAATAAACCTTATATGGCTCAAGGCTTTTATTTAAAATTGTCTTAGGATCTTGTAAATTTGTTTTATTATAACTATAAAATCTAACATTTATTTTAGTTAATTCTTTAGATAACTCTTCTTCTTTTTTAATAAATTCAGGATGCTTATTTTGATTGAGAAAAACAGAGTCGAATTTATGTTTAGCTACAAGTTGAATTATTTTTTTAATGTAGTCACCTTCAACTATATGTAATTCAATATCTTTTTCTTTTAATTTAGATCTCAACTCAGTAAGACTCTCTTTTAGCCACCACATGTTTGCTGACCCATGAGTATTTTGATAAAGATCTTTGTCAAATACAAAGAGAAAAGATAATTCTTTGTGATTTTCTACGGCGTTATTAATTGCATCATTATCATTTAATCTTAGATCATTAGAAAATAATACAAGTGATCTCATTATTTAATATTTTATGCCTTCAACTTTTGCAAGTCTCATAAGAGCTTCTTCAATCATATATCTTGCTTTAGCAGAGGTTTCTTCAAGATCTTTATGTATTTCTGCATCTTTTGAATTTCTTACTTCACATTCTGATGAATATTTTTCGAAAGCAACAAGTTTAAAGATAAGATCACCAAGGTGTCGTGGGCATTCGCAATTAACAGTGTTTCCAGAATTAATGATATTATTTATATCATTATCAGTAAGTAGCCTTGCTGTAGAAGTCGATTGCATGTAATTTGAAAAATTATCAGAACACCAATTTGTGATTTCAGAATGAATTAATGGTAATTTAATAATTCCAGTATCTTGTGTTTTCAGTAAAGCAATGTCACTTTCTTTTCCAAAATCGTATGCACATAAAATCTTAGATGCTTTTGATTGTTTTAAAATTTTTTGAAGTAACTTAAACGAACCTTGGTTGATTGTAGAAATTTCAGCAATAACAAAGTCAATTTTACAGTGATAATTAGATTTAATATTTTTAGGGTCTTGCACTACATCAATCATATTAAGTCTCATACTGTCTAAACTTTTCTTATCTAATATTGTTCTACCCAATAGGATGAAATTTAAATCGTTTCTTCCAGAGGTACTGATAGCAGATTTACAGCTTGAAATTCTCTTTTCAAGATTTTCAATATTAAGATTTGCCACTGCACTAATCGCATCACCATTATCAACTAACTTTTTGATTAATAATAATCTATCAATATCAGCTTGAGAATATAATCTATCACCTGCGTCAGTTCTTACAGGTTTTACGACTTCATATCTTCTTTCCCAAGCTCTTAGGGTTTCAGGTCTTATACCAGTTATTTGGGTTGTTAAGCCAATCCTATAATTTTGTTCTAAATCATTCATAATATTTTTTTGGTTCATTATTCATATAGAAATATTAGAAGAAGTACAAATGAAAATCAAGTTTTATTTACATTTATTTGTACAATATTTGTATTAGTATAAGTATTTGTTATATTTATATTAAATAATTCATTATTTGTATAGATATATCTGTACATTTGCCAAAATAGTGGTATTATATGTATAAGTTTGATTTTATACATCCCCTGGAGCATCATGCTCCACTTACTTGTAGCCGGGAAACCGGCTACTTTTTTAAAAAAATTAAAGGAGAATGTTATGTTTGGATTTGGTGATAAAAATAAAGTGCATAAAGTTACAATAGCTAATACTGGTGAAACTTTTGAAGTAACTGGAAAGATTAATTTACTTCAAGCCGCAAAAAATGCAGGTATTGATTGGCCGTGCGATTGTAAAGTTGGTAGTTGCGGAACTTGTAGAGCCATACTAAAAGAAGGAAAGGTAAAAGAACTAACTGATTTTGCATATACTCTTGATGGTGACATGTTGAAAGAGGGTTATATATTAGCGTGTCAATCCTCTCTTAAGAGTGATATCACAGTTGAGTTGGATAAAGATCAAAAAGCTTTAGAAAATATTAAAATGTAATTAACTATTAAATTCCAGTTCCATACCATATGGTATTTCTGGAATTTTACTACTTGATTCAAATGCGACATTTCCAGACACTATTGTGGTAACAATTTTAGTTTTAAATGGTACATCTGAAAAAGCTGACCAGCCACATTTGTGTAAGACAGGAGCTTCATCTATTTCCCCTTGATTTAAAAACTCTAATATAACTAAATCTGCCCAGTAACCTTCTCTAATATAACCTCTGTCCTTAAGATTGTAACAAACAGCAGGGTTATGACAGATTTTTTCAATAATTTTCTCTAAACTAAATATTCCATTATGATAAAACTCTAAGACAGCTCTTAGAGAATGCTGTATAACAGGCAAACCTGCAGGTATGTCCTCATACTTGCCAGTTTTTTCAGAAATTAGGTGTGGAGCATGATCTGTTGCTATTACATCTATATTATTATTTTTTACAGCTTCTATAAGTGCTAGCTTATCACTTTCATCTTTAATAGATGGATTACATTTTATAAAACCAGCTTTAGTTGCGTAATCTTTCTTTGAGTAGAGCATATGATGAATGCATACTTCGGCAGTTATGGATTTATTTTGGACATGGTTATCGGAAAAAAAGGCGAGCTCATCCTTTGTTGTTAAATGTAAAACATGTAGTCTTGATCCAAAATCTTTTGCTAATCCAATAGCTAGGCTTGAAGATTCTATACAGCATTCTCTACTTCTAATTTCAGCATGCATTTCAATAGGTATATCATCCCCATATTTTTCTTTAGCAATTTTAAAATTTTTATCAATAATAGGAGAGCTCTCACAATGTGTAGCGATTAATTTGGGTGAATGAATAAATATTTTTTCTAATGATTCTAAATTATCAACAAGCATATTTCCTGTAGAGGCACCCATAAAGACTTTCACGCCACAAGCTCTTGAAGACGTATCTTTGATTTCATCAATGTTTTCATTCGTAGCACCCAAATAGAACGAATAGTTTGCAAAAGATCTATTTTCTGCAACTTTAAATTTTTTATCTAAACCTTCGTTTGTAATTATTGGGGGTTTATTATTTGGCATATCCATATAGGTCGTAGTACCACCTATAACAGCAGCAAGTGACTCAGACCTAATATCTGCTTTATCTGTCAAGCCAGGCTCTCTAAAGTGAACTTGATCATCAATCATTCCAGGAATAACATATTTCCCAGACGCATCAATGCAAATATCTGCCTTAATATGGGATAAGTTTTCAGATATCTGGTCAATTCTTCCGTTTTTAACAAAAATATCGCCTACCTTTTGTGAGTTTTCATTGATGATTGTAGCATTTGTAATTAATATAGATTTCATTGTATTTACTCGTATTGTTTAAGTGTATAATTATCAAGTTTAATATGAATTTAAAAATATATAATACTCTATCAAAGAAAAAAGAGCTATTCGAACCTCTTAATCCAAATTCTGTAAAAATGTATGTTTGCGGACCCACTGTATATAATTTTGCACATATAGGTAACGCAAGGCCAGCAGTTATATTTGACTTATTGTATCGTATATTAAAAGAAATTTACCCAAAAGTTACATATGTTAGAAATATCACAGATGTAGACGATAAAATAAATGAAGCTGCTAAAGAAATAAATAAACCAATATCAGTAATTACAAAAAAATATACTGATATATATCACCAAGACATGCAAAATTTGAATGTATTAAAACCTAACCATGAACCGCGTGTCACAGAAAATATTCAAGAAATTATCAATATGATAAAAAAAATCATTAAAAATAAGAATGCCTATATAGAAGATCATCATGTTTTGTTTGATATTACATCTTTCGAAAATTATGGTGCCTTATCAAATAGAAATAAAGATGAAATGCTCTCTGGGGCAAGAGTTGAAGTAGCAGAATATAAAAAACATCCTGGAGATTTTATTTTATGGAAACCATCAAAGGATAATGAGCCAGGGTGGGAAAGCCCTTGGGGTTATGGAAGACCAGGATGGCATATAGAATGTTCATCTATGGTAGAGACCTATTTGGGTGAAGAAATAGATATTCACGGAGGTGGTCAAGATCTAATATTTCCACACCATGAAAATGAAATTGCTCAAAGTTGTAGTGCGCATAATTCTCTAAAATATGTTAGGTATTGGGTTCATAACGGATACTTAAATATGGAAGGTGAAAAGATGTCAAAATCTTTAGGAAATATTGTTACAGTTAATGAACTATTAGAAAAATATGATGGAGAGGTTATAAGGTTAGCGCTATTAAGTACTCACTATAGAAAACCAATTAATTTTGGAGAAAGTCTTCTTGAACAATCAAAAAATATTTTAAATAAGTTATACAAAAATTTAGAAATGAATTCGACGGAAAATATGATATCTGAAAAAGTTTTTTTTCCTTTATTAGATGACCTAAATACACCTCTAGCGATTTCAAATTTACTTAAAATTAATTGCTCAAAAACATTGAAAAAAAGTGCAAATTTACTCGGTTTATTATATAAATCGCCTGAAGAATGGTTTAATTTAAATAGGAATCTTATTTTATCTGAAAATGATATAGAATTACTTATTAAAGAGAGAGATGACGCGCGTAGATCAAAAAACTTTAAAAGAGCAGATGAAATTAGGAAGCAATTAGATCAAAATAATGTAATATTAGAAGACATAGATGGTAAAACAATTTGGCGAGCTAAATAATAATGACAGATATATTTAAAGAAAGAGTATCCGTTGAACAAGTTGAAGAAGGAAATGAACTTGCTCCAAAGTTTGATGAAAATGGTTTAATACCAGTAGTAACTACTGATGCATCATCAGGTGATGTATTAATGTTAGGTTATCAAAACGCAGAAGCTTTAAAATTAACAATTGAGACAGGTGAAGCTCATTATTGGAGTCGAAGTAGGGAATGCCTGTGGCATAAGGGTTCAACTAGTGGATTAATTCAAAAAATTATTGATATAAGAATTGATGACGATCAAGATGCGATTTGGCTAAAAGTAAATTTACAAGGTTTGGAAGCAAGTTGCCATGTAGGTTTTAAATCTTGCTTTTACAGAAGTATACCGACTGGCAAAATAAAAGAAAAAATTAAACTGATTTTTAAAGAAGACAAAAAAACTTTTGACCCAAAGGATGTATATGGAGATGCTCCAAATCCAACAAAACTATAGTCTATGCACTTATATGATGAACTATACAATGGTTTGAAAAAATTTGGTTATATACCAAATTTAATAGAAGATAGTTTTCATAATAAAACAAGCAATATAGGTTTAATTTATAAATCCATTGTATTATCAATTTTATTAAAAAAAAAACTTAATAGTGAAGAAGTTGTAGCAATTATGCTTCCAAATGCCGTTGCAACAGTTATTATTTTTTTTGCATTACAGTATTTAAATAAAACAGTATCAATAATAAACTTTACTTCAGGCATAAAAAACATTAAATCTTCATTAAGTATTTCAAAAGTAAAAAAAATTATAACTTCAAGAACATTTATAGAACAAGCTGAAATGCAAGATATTATCTTATCATTTGACGATAATATTGAAGTTATTTACATTGAGGACGTAAAAAAAGACTTAAGTATTAAAGAAAAACTTAAAGCGTTAGTAAAATTTTTTTTTAAAGAAAAAATTATAAGAAATATAAATTCAGTAGCAGTAATTTTGTATACATCTGGCACGGAAAGTTCTCCAAAAGGTGTAATGCTTTCACATAAAAATTTATTTGAGAACAGAAAACAGGTATTGCAGCATTTGAATATAAATAAAGGAGAAAAGTTTTTTACTTGTTTACCATTTTTTCATTCTTTTGGTTTAGGTGTTGGTATTTTACTTCCCATTTTAAATAATTTAAAACTTTTTCTTTATCCAACTCCACTACATTATAAAACTATCCCAACTCTACTTAAGCTAGAATCTGCTACAGTGTTTTTTTCTACTGATACATTTTTAAAAAAATATGCTTCATCTATTAATTCAAATTATTTTCAAAACCTAAAATTTTTAATCGCTGGAGCTGAAAAACTTGATCCTTCGACATATGATTATTATTTAAAAAACTTTAATATTAAAATTTTAGAGGGTTATGGAGTTACTGAAGCATCCCCTGCAGTTTCGGTAAATACATACGAAAACTTTAAACTTGGTTCTGTTGGTAAATTGCTCCCGGGTATTGAGTACAAAATCGAGAAAATTGAGGGGTATGAAGAGGGTGGTTTATTATTTTTAAAAGGCAAAAATATAATGTTAGGTTACCAGCTTGACGATAGTCAAAAGTTCTCTGGAGTAATTGACGGATGGTATAATACAGGAGATGTAGCTAAAATTGATGATGAGGGATATTTATTTATTCTTGGAAGATTAAAAAGATTTGCAAAAATAGCCGGTGAAATGATTTCATTAGCGCAAGTTGAAGATATTCCAAAGAAGAAGTGGCCTGATAACAGTAGCGCAGTTTGTGCTATAAAAGACTCTGCAAAAGGAGAAGCATTAATTTTAATTACAGATAATAAAATGGCAAAACTAGAAACGATTATAGATACAATGAAAAACTCTGGATTTTCTTCATTGTATTACCCAAAAAAAATAAAAATTATTCATGAATTTCCAATTCTAGGTAGTGGAAAAATCAATTTTAAGAAATTACAGGAAATAGCTGAAAGTTAAACATATTCTTTATCTAGCCTATTACCAAGATTGCACATTAGCTCATAGGGAATAGTATTGATAGAATTTGATACCGACTCAATATTAATATTCGGCCCCCATATTTCAACATTTGAACCTATTTCAATTTCACAGTCATCTATATCAATCATTGTTATATCCATAGAAATTCTTCCAACAATATTGTAATAATTATTTTCAAAATAAACTTTACCGATATTACTTAACTGTCTTGATAGTCCGTCACCATAACCAATACCAACAGCAGCTATTCTTGTGTCTTTTTTTACTATATATGATTGCCCATATCCAATTGATTGGCCTTTTTTACAATCTTTAATAGAAATTATTGGAGCTATTAAAGACATTACAGGTTTAAGCTTTATTTTATTTAAATTTTTACAAGGGTTTACTCCATATAGCATTAAACCTGGTCTTATCCAATTTGAATATTTATTAAAATGATTTGAATATTTAATAATTCCAGCTGAGTTAAAAATACTTAATTCCAAATCTCTATCTTCACATATTTTTTTAAATCTTGAAATTTGTACACTTGAAAAATTATCAGCATCTTCATCCGCATTAGCCAAGTGTGTCATTAAACCCAGTGGTTTTTGTATTTCTTTTATTACACTACAAGTATTTAAAACTTCATTTGTGAATGATTCATTAAACCCTAATCTATTCATTCCGGTATCAACTTTTATCCATATTTTAATGGAGTTTTTTATTTGCGTATTTTTTATAATATCTAATTGAAAAAAGTTATGAATTACAGGTCTAATATTATTTTTAGCACAATAAATATATTCTTCAGTATTTGAAAAACCTTGAAGACAAACTATTTCCGTATTAATTTTATTTTCTTTGAGGAGTTTTGCTTCTTTAATAGTGGCAACAGCATATGCATCAGACTCTTTTAAAATTTTTGCAGCTTCAATAATTCCGTGCCCATATGCATTTGACTTTATGACCGACATTATCTTTGCGTTTTGGGAAAATTTTTTTACTTCTAAAAAGTTATTTAACAAATTATTTTTATTAATTAATATTCGCCCATTCATTTAAATCCCTCAGGTGCAGAGAAAATTTCAGGTGTGTAATTTTCAAAACGAGTGCATTCACCAAGGAAGGTTAAATTAGTTTTGAAAATTGGGCCGTTTCTTTGCTTTGCAACAATAATTTCAGCCTTGCCTTTATCAGGAGAATCTTCATTATATACTTCATCTCTATAAATAAACGCAATAAGGTCTGCATCTTGCTCAATGGCCCCAGATTCTCTTAAATCTGACATTATTGGCCTTTTATCTGTTCTATTTTCTAGACTTCTATTTAATTGTGATAAAGCCACAACTGGAATTTTTAACTCTCTTGCAAGGGCTTTGAGTGATCTCGAAATTTCAGATAATTCTGTAGCTCTATTTTCAACATTATTAGTCAATCTCATTAATTGCATATAATCTATAACGATCAAATCTAGACCTTTTTCTCTTTTTAGTCTTCTTGCTCTTGCTCTTATATCTATCGGTGTTAATGCTGGTGTGTCATCTATGTAAATATCAGCTTTAGATAATAAAGCCACAGCATTTGTAATTCTTGGCCAATCATCATCAGTAAGTTGACCAGTTCTAACTTTTTGAGCATTTATTCTACCAATAGAAGAAATTAGTCTTGAAGAAAGCTGTTCTGCCGCCATTTCCATGCTAAATATTGCTGTGACTGAGTTATTCTTTAATGCAGCATATTCAGCTAAATTTAAAGCAAAACTTGTTTTTCCCATGGATGGTCTTCCAGCTACAATTATGAGATCTCCTGGTTGAAGGCCAGTAGTCTTGTTATCAAAATCTAAGAATCCTGTAGGCACTCCAGTGACACTATCACCATTTTTTGCTAATTCTTCAATATCTTTTATTGATTGGTTTGTTAACTCACTGATTTTTTGAAAACCACTCGAAACTCTTGCTGATTCATCTGATATATTAAATATTTTTTGTTCAGCTTCATCTAATAATGATTTGCTGTCTATTCCACCATTATATGATTTTTCAATTAAGTTATTACTTATATTTATTAATTGCCTTAAAATTGATTGTTCTCTTACTATATTAGCATATGCCTTTATGTTAGCTGCTGAAGGGGTCTGTGTGATTATCTCTGAAATATAGCTTGTAATAGATTTGTCGTTATTTTTATTTATTTTTTCATTTACAGTTAATTCGTCAAAAGGAATATTATTGGCAGCTAGTTCTGATATGCAAGCAAATATAGTTCTATGTTGTTCATTAAAAAAATCATTTTCTTGCAAAATGTCTGCTACTTGAAACCAAGAAGAATTATCAAGAATTAAACCACCAAGAACAGCTATCTCAGCCTCTGATGAACTGGGAGATTTACTAAGATTCTGAAATGTAAGGTTTTTACTCATAACAAATAACTACGCTTATTAATATAATTTGATATTATCAGCTTTAATTATTTGTTTCGACAATTAGATTTATTATTGCATCAATTTCTGCGCCTAAGTGGATAGTTATAGCGTATTCTCCAATATTTTTTATGGCGCCATCCGGCATTCTTATTTCACTTCGTGAGACTTCATGGCCATCTTCCTGTAGCTGTTTTTCAATCTCGTATGGGCTAATGGAACCAAACAATTGACCTTCGTCATTTGCTTCTACAGCAATTTTTATAACAATACCATCTAGTTTATCTTTTCTCACTAATGCTTTTTCTAAATTTTCTTTAGCAGCTTTTTCTAATTCTTCTTTTTTTTCTTCAAATTCTTTTAGATTTTCAGCAGTTGCATATTTTGCCTTTGCTTTTGGTATAAGATAGTTTCTAGCATAACCAGGTTTAACACTTACTTTATCGCCCAAGTCACCTAAATTTTCAATTTTTTCTAGTAATATTATATCCATAAAATTTTCTCACTAATTAATGATTATCAGAATATGGGATTAATGCTAAAAATCTAGCTCTTTTGACCGCAGTCGATATTTGTCTCTGATATTTAGCTTTTGTGCCAGTGATTCTACTTGGCAATATTTTTCCTGTTTCTGAAATATACTCTTTTAAAAGTGTTAAGTCTTTATAATCAATTTCAGATATACCTTCTTTTGTAAATTTACAAAATTTTTGTTTTTTAAAACTTCTAGACATTTTCAGCTCCATCTTCGACATTTATTTCGTCATTATCTGCGATATTTTCTTCATTATTTGAGTCAAGAGACTCTGAGTTCTGTTCATCTCCATCTGTTAAGATAGAGGATTTCTCAGTGATAGCTGTTTTTCTTTGCAAAATCATATTTCTTATTACAGCATCATTAAATTTAAAATTAGAAGAAAGCTCTTCAATTGTTTCTTTATTACATTCAATATTTAAAAGTATATAGTGTGCTTTGTGAATTTTATTAATTGGATATGCAAGTTGTCTTCTGCCCCAATCTTCCTCTCTGTGAATTGCTCCCCCAGAATTTGTAACAATACCAGAATACTTTTTTATCATTGCTGGTACTTGATCGCTTTGATCAGGGTGTACTAAAAAAACTATTTCATAATGTCTCATCTTTTTTCCTTATGGTTTATGTCTCCTAGATTATCTAGGTAGAACAAGGAAGTTGCATTCTACATAATGCAACCAAAGTCTGCAATTAATTTATTTTTGAAGATATAGTATTAATTATAATTCCAGTAGCAACTGCCATATTTAGACTTTCAACAGCACCATACATCTTGATTTTTATCTTAAAATCGCATTTTTCCAAGGTTTTGGCTCGCAAACCGGACGATTCACCGCCGATTACTAGAGCCAAAGGAGTTTTATAGTTTATATCGTTTATATTATCAGTTGCTTTATCTGTTGCTCCATATATCCAAAAATGATTTTTTTTCAGAAGTTCAATTATTCTTGATATATTTTTTACCTTAATTATTGGAATAGTTTCAGCTGCTCCAGCAGCAACCTTTTTAGCTGTAATATTTAAATCAACAGAATCATGATCTTTTATAATAATAGCTGAAATATTATATGCATCACAAATTCTTAAACAAGCTCCAAGATTTCTTGGGTCTGCTACCTCATCAATAATTAATAAGATTTGATTTTTATTTTTTTCTTGAAGAAATTTTATTAAATTATTTTCGTAAATTTCACTTTTCTTTTTACTTACAGCTAGGACTCCTTGATGACTTTTTACTTTTGTAATTTCAAATATTTTATCATTTGTTATTTTTTGAATAACTAAATTATTTTTTTTCGCTTCCTCTATTATATCTTTATACTGTTTAGCGTCTTTGTTGGAAACATATATCTCATAAATATCAAATGGACGAATTTTTAAGAGTATTCTTACTGCATGTATCCCTACGATATTTTCTTTTTCTATTTTTTTCATTATTTTATTAAAACAAAATCAATCTTCTTTTCTAATGGATATGCGCTTATGAGTTTAACTTTAATAATATCACCGACTTTATAAACTTTCTTCGACTTATCACCAACTAATATATTTTTTTTCTCATTATACACAAAGTATTCTTGACCTAGTGATGATATATGGACTAATCCTTGAATTGGTTCTTCTTTTATCGAAATAAATAAACCAAAGTTTACTATAGAATTTATATAAGCTGTAAATTTTTTCCCAATAAAATTTTTTGCATAATTACATAATAAAACTGACTGAAGCTCTCTTTCAGCAGACTCAGCATTTCTTTCGTTTTCGGAAGAGCTTTGACCAATTTGTTCTAATTTTTCAAAATTGTATGTAGATTTATTTTTTTCAATTATGTTTTTAATAATCCTGTGTACAATTAGATCAGGGTATCTTCTTATTGGTGATGTAAAATGATTATATGATTTTAACGATAATCCATAGTGACCAATATTTTTTGGGGTATATTCCGCTCTAGACATTGCTCTTAATATTATATTTGAAACTAAATGATGATCTAGTTTTTTCTTAGATGCATTTAAAATGGTATTAATTTCTAGAGTGCTGGGTACCTTTGTGCCACTTAATTTATAACCTAAATTTTTTAAAGTGATTGCAGATTCTTCAATTTTCTCTAATGATGGTTCATCGTGAACTCTATATAAAGAATTAAATTTATTTTTTTTTATAAATAGACTACTCGAAACATTTGCAGCAATCATACATTCTTCAATTATCTTCTGTGATTCGAGTCTCTTATTATTTTTAATACCTCTTATTTCATTATTCTTTCCAACTATAAAAGAAAATTCTTGAGTTTCGAACTCAACTGCATTTCTTTTTTCTCTTGATTTTTTTAAAACTTTATATAGAGAGTATAAGTTATCAATATTTTTTATAATATTTTTATTTTTTATTATTTTTTTATTCTTTAGAAAAATATCAATTTGATTATAAGTCAGTCTTGCATAGGAATTAATGATTGAGTTATAGAATTTGTATGATTTTATTTTTCCAGTACTATCAATTATCATTTCAGCCGTTATCGTATACTTATCTTCCCCTTGTCTTAATGAGCATAAGTTATTTGACAAGATTTCAGGTAACATTGGTATTACATAATTTGGAAAATAAACAGATGTGCCTCTACTTTTTGCTTCCTTGTCTATATGAGAATTGTCCTCGATATAATGAGATACATCAGCAATTGAGACAAATAATTTCCAATTTTTATCCAATCTTTCACAATAAACAGCATCGTCAAAATCTTTTGCATCTTCACCATCTATAGTAATAAAACATAATTTTTTAAGATTTTTTCTTTTAAATGATTTTTTATTAAATTTATTATTTTCAAATTTTTTAATATCTTTAATAACATTTTTATTCCAAGAATCACCTAAATTAAATTTTTTAATAATTTTTTCAATTTCGGATGTTAAATTAAACTTTTTATTTTTCATATATTGCAGATATATTAATCATTTATAAAAAAAGAAATAGATAAAAAACCTTACCTAGCTTATGATTTAATTATAGCTAATTTAACCTTTTGTTTTTGAGATATCTTTGATTTCTATAACACTATTCTTTTTTGAGTAGTCTCTTATATCTTGAGTTATTTTCATAGAGCAAAAATTTGGTCCACACATGGAGCAGAAATGAGCATCTTTTGCAGGCTCTTGCGGAAGAGTTTCGTCGTGATAACTTTTTGCTTTTTCAGGATCTAAACCAAGGTTAAATTGATCTTCCCATCTAAATTCAAATCTAGCTTTAGAAAGAGCATTATCTCTAAGTTGGGCAGCATATTTTCCTTTTGCTAAATCTGCGGCATGAGCAGCAATTTTATATGAAATTATTCCATCTCTCACATCTTCTTTATTAGGTAACCCAAGATGCTCTTTTGGCGTGACGTAGCATAGCATTGCAGTGCCATACCAACCAATCATGGCTGCTCCAATAGCAGAAGTTATATGATCATAACCAGGGGCAATATCTGTTGTCAGTGGCCCTAATGTATAAAATGGTGCTTCTGAGCACTCTTTCATTTCTTTTTCTACATTTTCTTTAATTAAATGCATAGGAATGTGACCTGGACCTTCAATCATTACTTGCACATCGTGTCTCCAAGCAATTTTGGTTAATTCTCCAAGAGTTTTTAATTCAGCGAACTGAGCCGCATCGTTTGCATCTGCAATAGATCCTGGCCTTAAACCATCACCCAAAGAAAAAGTAATATCATATTGCTTCATTATTTCGCAAATTTCTTCAAAATGCGTATACGTAAAATTTTCTTTATCGTACGTTAAACACCATTTCGCCATTATTGAGCCACCTCGAGATACAATTCCTGTTGTTCTATTTTTTGTTAGCGAAATATAATCTTTTAATACGCCAGCATGGATAGTAAAGTAATCTACTCCTTGCTCAGCCTGCTCCAAAAGAGTTTCTTTATATATTTCCCAAGTAAGTTTTTCAGCTCTACCTTTTACTTTTTCAAGCGCTTGATAAATGGGGACAGTCCCAACTGGAACTGGAGAATTTCTCATTATCCATTCCCTAGTCTCGTGAATGTTTTTGCCAGTAGATAAGTCCATTAATGTATCTCCACCCCATCTTGTTGACCAAATCATTTTTTCAACCTCCTCTTCAATTGAAGATGAAATAGTTGAATTTCCTATATTTGTATTAACCTTTACCAAAAAATTTCTTCCAATAATCATTGGTTCGGATTCCGGATGATTTTTATTTACAGGAATTACAGCTCTTCCCTCGGCTATCTCTTGTCTTACAAACTCTGCTGTAATAAGAGTTTTATCTTTAAAGTAATCACCATCCTTCTGTTTAATTAAACTTTTGTATTCGTCATCGTTTGCTATCCTATCTAGAAGGATGTTTTCTCGAATTGCGACGTACTCCATTTCTGGTGTAATTATTCCTTTTTTTGCTAAATGCATTTGTGTGCAGTTATTTTCAAATTTTTCTGATCTTTCATCAATCCATTTTTGCCTAATTTTATTTATTCCTTTTTTTAGATCTATATCATAATTATCATCTGAGTATGGCCCAGAGGTATCATATACCGGAATAGGAGGGTTTTCTGTCAATGTTCCGTCAGGGTTTTTTGTTGGGTGTTGAAGTATCTCTTTCATGCCAACTTTAATATCAGAGTCAGTATGCATAGGAATATAGATTTTTCTATGGCAAGGATTTTGAATTTTTAATGCTTCTGAAGAGTTTTTGCTAAGCTCAATGCTCTTTTCTTCGTTTTTTATGTTATTTCTAATGGTCATGATATCCCTATAGTACAATATATTTATAAAAAAGTTTTAATATAATTTAAACGTTAATTGTTGCAAAAAACTGTTAACACAATAAACTTATCTGACCTATAAGAAGTTTGCAAGTGTATTTGATTTAGTACTAAATAAGTGAAAAAAGAGAGAAATATGCAAATAGCAAAAACTAATATGATTGAAAGCCAATTAAAGCCGGAAGGGATAAATTGCGCAAAAACAATTGATTGTATTTCGCAAATTAATAGGGAAGATTTCATACCCGAAAAATACATGAATTTGTCTTACTCAGAATATGATGTTCCCTTGTATGGTAATTATTCAATGCTTAGGCCAGTTATGATTGGAAAGATATTGCAATCTTTAAAAATAAAAAAAACTGATAGAGTTTTAGAAGTAGGAACAGGAAGTGGTTATCTTACTTGCTGTTTATCAATGATGGGGCATTCAGTAGATACTGTAGATATAAACAAGAATATGATACAAAGGGCAAAAAAAATCCATAGTTCTTATAATATTCACAATATTAATTACTTGAATAAAGATATCTATTCAAATTGGATACCAGAAAAAAATTATGATGCAATTATTATCACTGGCTCAATTGTTTCAAGAATAAAAAAACTAGAAAACCTATTAAACCTAGATGGAAAAATGTTTGTGGTTATAGGAAAAAACCCTGTAATGACTGCAAATATAATTAGTCGGGTGTCAACAGATAAAGTCATTTGTAGACAATTGTTTGAAACATTGATAGAACCATTGGAAAATATAAATGAAAGAAAAGATTTAATTTTTTAGTATAATATCATTTATGATTGAAATGACAGCGATTGAGCTAAACCAATTTATTATTCAAAATCCAAAAATCATATTAGTAGATGTTAGAGAAAATTGGGAATACAATGTTGTTTCAATTAAAGATTCTGTTCATATACCTATATCTGAAATTCAAAATAAAATGTTAGACTTTGATGAAGATCAAACAATTGCCTTTATATGTCATCATGGTGTTAGAAGCAGAATGGTAGGGATTTATTTTGAACAAAATGATTTTAAAAATATCATAAATTTAAGAGGCGGTATTGATTCTTGGGCAAAAACCGTAGATAAAAAAATGCCTATTTACTAGGAAACAAATAATGAAATATTTTTTATACATTTTAATCTCATTTAATTTTTATGCTTCTTCATTTACTGTTTCCCAAGCAGCAGATTTAATAGAAGTTTATAAAGTTGCTATTAAAAACGATCCTGAGTTATTAGCATCAGAAGCAAAGCATCAAGCGAATATGCAAGAGTATCCAATAGCAAGATCATTTTTATTACCAAATTTAAATTTTAATGCTAGTAGTCAAAGAACGAGAGAATCCATTGACGGATCAGTATACGGAAGTACCTCAGCAACATCACAATATACAACGGATGAATACAGTATAAATTTAAAACAGCCATTATACAGAAGAGATTTATTTACTCTTTTAGAAAAATCGGAATACATTGTAGCAAAATCTGTTGCAGTAAGAGATTCCGCAAGGCAAGAATTAATTATTAGAGTAGCAGAAGCATATTTTGGCATTTTAGATTCAATTGATAATATTAACTTCGTGAGATCAGAAAAAGAGGCCATAAGATCTCAACTTGAAGAATCTAAAAAAAGGCTGGAAGTTGGATTAATTGCTATGACTGATTACGCGGAAGCTCAAGCTTCATATGATTTGATAGAAACAAAATTTATAGAGGCAGAGAATAAAAGTGATATTGCAAAAGAATCACTTTATGTTTTAACTGGGAAACAATTTAATAATTTTGCAGTTTTAAAAATTGATATTAATGCAAAAAATCCAGATCCAAATAATATAAAATCTTGGGAAGATTTTGCTAAAACACAAAATTTAGAACTGCTTGCCGCGCAAAAAGAGTATGATGCAGCGGTTTCAAATGTAAAGTATGAAAGATCTAAACATTTTCCCACACTTGATATATATGGAACAATAAAAGAAACAGACAAGGGCGGAGGTACATCTGGAGCATTTGAATCAAATAACGATTACATAGGTTTAGAGTTGAAAATACCAATATTTATTGGAGGTAATACATATTATAGTAGCAAGCAAGCATCATATTTAGCAGAAAAATCAAGGTACGATTTATTAAAAAAGAAAAGGGAAGTAATAAGAGATACAAGACAAGCGTTTTTAAATCTTAAATCAAGTATTAGTAAAGTTAATGCTTCAAAAAAAGCATTGGATTCAAATCAACTTTCAGTTGAGTATAATCAAGCAGGTTTTGAAGTAGGAACTCGATCAACAACAGATGTTTTGCTTGCTTTAAAAGATTTGTTTAAAGCAAAAAGAGATTTTTCAAAAGCAAAATACGAATATCTAGTTAGTAAATTAAAATTAAAAAAATCAATAGGTACTTTGTCCATTGAAGATATTGAAATTATAAATAGTTGGTTAAATTAAATGATATATAGATTACTTTATAAAATTATACTGTTTTTAATTTTCCCATTTGTTTTTATATATGCACTATTTGAATCAATAAAACAAAGAGACTGGAACTTCATTGAAAATAAATTCGGGTCAATTTTAAAAACAAAAAATATAAATAATTTATGTATCCATTGTGCATCATTAGGAGAAGTGAATGGTGCAAGAAATTTTATTAATGAAACAAGTAAATCAAATAATATTGTGATATCTACAAATACAATTTCCGGAAAAAATAGAGCGAAAGAGCTTTTTCCAGATTTAGATATAGTTTATTTCCCATTTGACTATAGATTTATTGTAGGTTTGTGGCTAAAGAATTTAAATGTGAAAACTGTTTTGATATATGAAACTGAGATTTGGCCTAATTTTTATCAAATTTGCTATGAAAATGGTATTAACATAGCAGTTATAAACGCAAGGATATCTAAACACATTATATCAGGCTCAAGCTTTATAAAAGAAAACTATAAGAAAGCATTAGCTTGCTGCAAAATTATATTATGTAAGTCAGGATATGAGAAAGAAAAGTATGAAAGTATAGGTGTAGAAGAAAATAAATTATTAACAATTGGTAATTTAAAATATTCATATATTCCTGATTACACTGATGACTTATCGTCAGTTAGAAATAAAAAGAATTATGAAAAAAATAGAAAAACACTTGATGAGTTAGATAAATATTCAGAAATAAATAAGCTAACATTTTTAGAAAAAACCAGAATCCACGAGAATCAAAAAGGTAAATATTTATTAATGGCCTCAACTCATTATCCGGATGAAAAATATTTTTTAAGTTTAATAGTAGACCTAGTAACTTCAGGATTTATTGTGGTCATTGCTCCAAGACACATTGAAAGAGCAAATGAAATTTATAAATTTTTTAAGTCGAACAATGTTGCAATTCACATTTTCAGTGAATTAAAAGAAAATAAACAATATTTAGATGAAAAATTTTCAGGAGTTTTAATACTAGATACCTTTGGAGATTTACCAAAATTTTATTATGGTGCACGGTTGATTTATGTTGGAGGGGGATACTCTAAGCGTGGAGTTCAAAATATAATAGAGCCTTCTACATACGGTAGACCAATTATTGTAGGACCTAATATAGATAATTTTTATGAAGAAATAATAAATTTAAGAAAAGACAAAGGAATAACTATTATAGAGGATGATAAGTGGATACCCGTTCAGCAAAATATTGCAAAACAAGTTAATGATATTTATAAATTAGATGACCTAGTACTTGATCAAATGGGTAGTATTGCAAAAAATTATACATTAAAATTTAATGACGTTCTTGATAACTACTTAAAAATACTAAAAGAACAAAAAATTATCAATTAGTATAAAATTTTTCTATAAATTCTGAAAACTCATTATTATAAATTTTTATTTTCTTTAAAGATCTATCTAACCTCTTCAAACTTTTAAAAAATAACTTTTTATTTTGAAAAAAATATGATTTATCAAAATCAATTAAATAAATATTATTTTTTTTGTCAATGATTATATTTTTTGAATTTAAATCAGAGTGATATACATTTTGTAAATAAAAATTATTCAACGTTTTGTATAAATTACTCCAAAGTTTTTTATTCATTTTTTTACTTTTTATAAATTCATATAAAGTTCCTTCATTTTCAATTTTACAAGTGATTATATTTGCTTTATAAAAAAATTTTTCACGAATAATTTGCAAAGCAACTGGCTTTGGAACCGGTAAATTAAATTTTAAAAGATTAAGTAGAAAATTATACTCCAGTACTGCTCGTGTTGATGCTATCGTGCTAAACCAATATTTGTTATAGATAAGTTTAGATGGCAGACCTCCCCTTATATAATTTTTTAAAAAATATCTTTTTTTTTGATATTCAAATTCTATAGTTTTACCTCTACCTTGAGCTTCAGATTTGATTAGTCCTTTATTAGCGATATAATCATAATCAAATAAACTAACTGGAAGTTGATCGAATATATCTTGATCATACTGAATATATGAGTTCTCTTTATTATAAATTTTGTCCATTATTTATTATATGCATAATATGAACCAAAAAATAGAAAATATATGTATTTTAAGAACATCTTCTTTAGGTGATATCTGTCATATGTTGCCATTTATAAATACGCTTAAGAAAAATTACCCAAACGTTAAAATAACTTGGATAATTGGGAAAAATGAAGCAGATTTTTTAGGCAAAATAAATGGTATAGAATTTATTATATTTGATAAAAGTAATACTTGGAAATCATATATTGGAATTGCAAATCAATTATGCCGCATTAAATTTGATATCCTTTTTATTATGCAGGTATCATTAAGAGCAAATATTATAAGCTTATTAATAAAATCTAAAATTAAATTAGGTTATGATAAAAAAAGATCTAGTGATTTACATAGTCTTTTTTCAAATAAAAAAATTAAAAATCAACAACATTCTCATGTTGTAGATGTTTTTTTAAGTTTTCTTAATATATTAAATATAGATAAAGAGAACTATATTTATAAATGGAAATTAAATGAAAAAGTTTCAAAAGAAGATCTATATGAGAAATTTCCCTATTTAAAGAAAAAATATTTTTTACTTAGTCCTTGCTCAAGAAGCAGTAATAGAAATTGGTTAGTTGATAGATATATAAAGTCTGCCGACTATATTTGTGAAAAATATGGACTACAATGTGTTATATCTTCTTCTTCAGATAAGAAAGAAAAGGATTTTGTTAAAAAAATAGCAAATAATATGAAAGTAAAACCATATAATTTATCTGGAAAAACTGATTTACATTACTTATTATCATTGATTAGACACTCAGAGCTCTTAATAAGTCCAGACAGTGGGCCGATTCATATGGCGACTTGTGTTGATACTTCTGTTATTGGTTTATACGGAGTTACAAATATTGTTAGAGCTGGACCATACAACAGTAGAAATCTGTGTATTGATAAATATCAAGAGGCATTAAAAAAATATTCTGGCTTGAAATTTGAGCAAGCACCCTGGAGATATAAAAATAATCATCCAGACGTCATGAAACTTATTTCAGTTACAGATGTAATAGAAAAAATTGATAGATATTTTTTTGAGGAGAATAAGATTTGATTATAGTTACAGGCGCAGCAGGGTTCATTGGTTACAATATTGCAAAAAGATTAAATCAGATGAATATAAGTGATTTAATTTTAATCGATGATAAAGAAAAAAACCCAGATCCAAAAAGATTTAGTAAATTAGATTTTGTTGAATACAGGCATTACGACGATCTAAATAATTTAAATGATATTAAATTTATTTTTCATCAGGGTGCTTGCTCAGATACTATGGAATATAATACAGAATATATGATGGATATAAATTATAAGTATTCCAAGAAAATTTTTGAAATCGCAAAATTAAATAAAGCTAAATTTATATATGCATCAAGTGCTTCAGTATATGGATTAAACGAAGATTCAAAAGAAATATCTAAAAATGAATCGCCATTAAATATTTACGCAGAGTCAAAGTTATTATTTGATAAATTCATTATGAAACAGGACTACCCAGCAGTTGGGTTAAGATATTTCAATGTATATGGAGATGGAGAAGAAAATAAAGGAAAAATGGCTTCAATGGCATATAAGATGAATCAAGAATATATAACTACTGGAAAAATATCCTTATTTAAGGGAACTGGTGGCTATGCTGACGGTGAACAAAAAAGAGATTTTATTTATATAGATGATATTGTCTCAGTAAATATTTTTTTCATGAAAGAATCATGCCACGACGTATATAATGTAGGCACAGGTAATGCAGAATCTTTTAATGCTATTGCAAGTAATATTTTTAAATTTTATAAAGACAAAGATAAAAGAATAAACTATATAGAAATGCCAGAAAAATTGATCCCAAAGTATCAGAATTTTACACAAGCAGATATAACAAAATTGCAAGCAGCTGGGTACAGTTATAAATTTTCAAGTTTAGCAGAAGGTTTAAAAAACTATTTAAGTGATTTGAATACATCTTCGGCATAGATATTATTCAAACAATCATAGTGGTTAAATTTACATCTTTTATTAAAACAAGGACTACACGATAGCTCTTTATAAAAAATATGTTTATTTTCAGTTAATGGCGGTGTATACACAGGAGATGTTGATCCGTATATTGATATTGTTTTAGTATTTGTAGCTGCAGACAAATGCATTAATCCCGAGTCGTTTGAAACACAAAATTTTGATAAGTGCATTAAATCAATAGCGTCAACTATGGTTGTTTTGCCGCATAAGTTTAATCTTTGTGTATTATTTTCACATATGATACCACCTAATTTCTCTTCTTCCTGCGTTCCCATAACAAGAATTAAATAATTGTCATTTATTTTATTTGCTAAGTCCAAAAACTTTTTTTGCGGCCACATCTTTGAGGGACCAAATGCAGCTCCTGGGGCGAAAATAACTATTTGTTTAGAAGTATTGATAGAAAATTTTTTTACTAGTCTTTCAAGATTTTTTTCATTTTTATTAAGACTAGGATAATAATTTTTTTTCACAGAAATTTCAGCATTACCATACATAGATAAATACCTATTTGCAGTTCTTCTTCTGAAACTTTTAGTAAATTTTTTAATATCATTAACTAAAATAAACCTACACTCTCCAAGTTCTCCAGTTCTTTTTTTAATATTCGCCATAAAAGGTATTAGCGAAGATTTTATTGATCTTGATAGAACAATACTGTGATCATATGAATTACTAATTTTTTTTGCTAATTTATATCTTTTTATAAAACCAAATTCTTTATGGCTACAATCTAATTCTAAAACTTTATCTACTTCGTTCATTCTATTTGCTAAATCTTTGAATTTTGAATTTACTAATATGTGTATTTTTGCGTTGGATTTTTCGTACTTTATTTTTTTTATAAGTACTTGTGACATTATTACATCA
>MDSV01203762.1_pt1 | contig 77775 bp, 76 predicted proteins | sample 810851 | NCBI WGS metagenome assembly MDSV01 (sample SAMN05326640, study PRJNA326480) | marine metagenome | isolation source: seawater | place: Atlantic Ocean: North East | collected 2012
CCACGTTGATAGGCTGGGTGTGGAAGTGCGGTAACGCATGTAGCTGACCAGTACTAATAGCTCAATTGGCTTGATTTATGCACTGAAAAAAATTTTAATATTTAAACAAGTTAACTTTTATTTATAAGTTTCTTTAAACCACTATTAATATCTACTTTTGGATACCATCCAAAAACATTTTTTGTTCTACTTATGTTTGATTTAGAATAAAAATTTATTATTGATTTTTTAGGTTCTATATATTCTAAGATATTTCTTTTATTAAATATGTAATTCATTTTTTTTGACAAATTCTTTATAGTTATTGATTTTCCTGATCCAGCCTCAAAAATTCCATTATACTTTTTTTTCATTACTTTTAAAATTAAAGAATTTAAATCTGAAATATAAATATAATCCCTAACATTATCTGAAAATTTAATTTTTAATTTTTGATATTTTTTTACACTTTTGAATGAACTTATCATTTTCGAAATTAAATATCTATTTTTGTAATTATCTCCATAGACATTAAAAATTCTTAATATTGTATAATTAATATTAAAATTTTTATTATAAAAGAGTATCATCTTTTCACACTCATTCTTAGCCATAGTATAATAGTTAAAAACTTTTAATTTTTTTATCTTTTTTGTACTTTTTTTTGAGCTAAATGATGCTGTGCTTGGAAAAATTAAGAATAGCCTATGTTTATGACAAATATTGATGATTTTTTTCATCATAAAAATATTTTTTTTTAAATTAACTTTTTTATCCTCAATATAAAACTGCAAATGCAGTAAATGTGTAAAGTTTTTATAATTTTTTTTTTGTTTTAGATCAAGTTTCTGAAAATTTATTTTTTTTTTTTTTAAATACCTTATAAAACATTTACCTATATAGCCGTTATATCCAGATATTAATAATTTGATTTTTGAATTCATATTATTGCGATTGTAATTTATACATAGATTTTTTATAAGTACATAAATGAAAAAAAAAGAGGTTATTATTGTAATATTTACTGAATTTTCAAAAAAAATTGGATTAGGTCATTATGTCAGATCAAAAAGACTTTTTGATTATTTAAAGAAAGATTTTAAAATTTACTTATATACGAATAAAAGTGCAAAATTCATAGAAAACTATACGAGAAAAAACAAAAAACCAAAGACTTTTATTTTTGATTTTAAGCATTATAGAGACACAAATTATATTTTAAAAAAAAATAATAATTACTTATTTTTTGATAGAGATAAAAAAAATAAAAAAAATATTTTTAATATAAATCCTCTTCTGCCTTGGAAAAAAAAATTTAGTGGACCAAAATGGTTTTGTTATCCAATAAATTTTTTTAAACCAAATTATATTAAAAAAAATTATAAAAAAAAGGTACTTGTATGCCAAGGAGGCACCGATGCACATGATAAAATTAATTATCTAATAGATATTATAAAAAATAAAATTAATAATAAAACTTTTGACCTAAATGTTCTAGTACCAAAAAATTATAAAATTAATAAAAAATTAAAAAAAAATTATTCTATAAATTTTCATAAGAATATAAAAAATATGTCAAAGTTTTTAATTAAATTTGATCATGTTGTAACTTCTTGTGGTGGTTTATCATATGAAATAAATTCATTAGGAATTGGATGTACCTATGTTACTTCTGAGCCTCGTGAGATCAGATTAGCAAAATACTTGGAAAAAAAAAAATTTGGGAAATACTTTAAAATAAATCATAGAAAAAAGATTAAAACTAATATTTATAAAAATATTTTTAAAAATAATAAAGATAGATTTTTAAAAAATAAAATTAGATATTTTAAACATAATGGTTTAAAAAATATTTACAATTTAATTGAAAATATAAATAATGAAATTTAAATTTAAAAAATATCCTTACTTTGTAGCTGAGGTTGGAGTAAATCACGAAAATAATTTAAATTTAGCTGAAAAAATGATTAAACAAGCAGCTATCGGTGGAGCTCAAGCTGTGAAATTTCAAACATATAAAGCAGAACTGTTAGCCTCTAAAAATAGCCCAGCATACTGGGATAGAACAAAAGTTAAAATTGACTCACAGTATAAATTATTTAAAAAATTTGATAAATTCAATATTAGTCATTACACAAAACTAAAAAAAATTTGTGATAGATATAAAGTTGATTTTTTATCAACTCCTTTTGATAACAACTCAGCAGACTTTTTAAATAAACTTGTAAAATATTTTAAAATTGCCTCTGCAGATATTACAAATAGACCTTTAATTGATAAAATATTAAGTTTTAATAAACCCATCATTTTTTCAACTGGTGCATCAAACCTAGAAGAAATAAGTGATACATATAAATATATAAAAAAAAAAAATTCAAAGATAGATATAGCAATTTTACATTGTATTTTATCATACCCAACCGATTTAGAAGATTGTAATCTTAACATTTTAGGTTTGCTAAAAAATAAATTTAAAGATGTGATAGTAGGACTTTCTGATCATGCTTTACCTGATAAAAATATGATAGTACTCACAAAGGCTTATGATTTGGGAGCAAAAATTATAGAGAAACACTTTACAGAAAATAAATTGAAGGGAAAAAAAAATAATGATCATTTTCATTCTATAAATGCTCAAGATTTAAAAATTTTTTTTAACAATATAGAAATTATAAAAAAAATTTGTGGAAATAAAGTTAAAGATAGAAAGGTATTAAAAGCTGAGAAAAATTCTAGAAAATTTGCTAGAAGAAGCATGTACACAAAAAAGAAAATTATTAAAAATGAAATCTTGAATGAAAAAAATATAATTCCAAAAAGACCAGGTATTGGTATCAGTCCAATATATTCACATAAATTATATGGTAAGAAAGCAAGATATAATATCCCTGAGGATACCCCAATTAAATGGAAACATATTAAAACGTAATGAATAAAAATATATTTATAAACAAAAGTATTCTTGTAACTGGAGGGTCTGGATCTATAGGCTCAGGAATAGTTGAGTTATTGTTAAAAAAAAAATGCAAAGTTGTTAGAGTTCTTAGTAATGATGAAAATGGCATGTATGAATTAAGTGAGAAATTAAATGCTTTAAATAAAAAATTAAGCACAAAAATGATAAATGATAAAATAAGATATTTGATAGGAGATATCAGAGATTACAAAAGATGTTTGTTAGCTACAAAAAAAATTGATATTATTATACATGCTGCTGCTATGAAACATGTGCCGATTTGTGAGTATAATATTGACGAAACATATAAAACTAATGTAGTTGGAACTAAAAACTTAATTAAAGCCAGTTTAAAAAATAATGTAAGAAAATTTTTGTTTATCAGTACCGATAAGGCTGCTGACCCAACATCAGAGATGGGTAAGAGTAAGTTTAAAGCTGAGAAGTTAGTAATTACTGCAAATAAGCAAAAAAAAACAAAATTTTCAGTGATTAGATTTGGAAATATATTATTTTCTAGAGGGTCAGTTGTATTTAAATTTGTTAAACAAATTAATTCAAACAAATATATAACAGTTACAGGTAACGATGTAAGCAGATTTTTTATTTCCCTTAATAGAGCAGTAAACTGCATAAATGAAACAATAGAAATAATGAGTGGGAAAGAAGTATTTGTGGTGAAAAAAATGCCAGCGTTTAAAATTATTGATTTAGCTAAAGCAATTAAATCTATTATGAAGAAAAATAATCAAATTAAAATTATGGGCTTAAGAGAGGGTGAGAAAAAATATGAAAAATTAATTTCTAAAAATGAAACTTTGACAAAACACCCTAAATCTAAAAATTTAGGCCTAATAACAAAAAAAAACAAAAAAATTAAAATAAACTATCATGAAATAGATTCTAGGGTCTCAAATCATTTGAAAATACAAAATATTAAGCAAATACTTATTAAAGAAAAATTTTCAAGTTACAAATATATTTAAAAAAATGAATTTTACAAAAATTGATCAATCGCTGCATTCAAAAGCTAATTATTATTTGAAAAAAATTATAACAAAAAGTTTAATAAATAAAAATAAAAATAAAAATAAAAATATAAAAATTTTAAAATTTATAAAAAAAATAAATGATCAAGTTGAACACAAAAATAAATATGGTGGTACATGGGAATGGATAGACAGGAACATTAGAAGTGATAAAGTTTCTGAGTCAATTAAAACGAAATTAACATTTAAAAATAAATTAGAAAATTTTTTTAGAAATGAACTTTCTTTTGGTTTAATAAGCAGTCATTGGGAAAAAAAAAATAAAGACAATTGGAAAATAAATTTATCATCAGATATTTTAAAAAATATTAACACCTGGGAAGAATTTTCAAAAGAAAAAAATGAGGAGTTTAAGTATTTAGATAGTAAAAATGATCCAGGAAACCCTTATGGAATTATGTACAAAAAAAAATTGATACTTTATGATACTCCACGACATGATTATTATGCAAAAAAAATTATCAATTTATTTAAAAATTCAAAAAAAAAACCAATTATATTAGAAATAGGAGGTGGTTATGGGGGTTTGCTCAACCAACTGATTAAAAGAAAATTTAAATTTAAGTATATAAATATTGACTTAATAAATACTCTAATAACAAATATCTATTACATTGCATCATCTCATGGAAATAACAAATTAACTTTTAAAAAAAAAATAATTAAAAACGACCTTAAAAAATATGATATTTTTTTTATGCCGTTCTCAAAAAAAATATTTTCAAATATAAACTTTAATGTAGATTTGGTATTTAACTCAAATAGTCTTTCTGAAATGAATTTAAAAACAATAAAAAATTATTTTAAATTAATAAATAAAAAACTTTGTCCTAAATATATATTGCATCAGAATAGTAACATTTTGCTGTATCCAAATTCAAATTTACATGTAGAGGTTCAATCAAAACAATTTCCTATAGATAAATTAAGCTATGAACAAGTTTATACGCATCCTTCTTTATTTCAAGGAGGTTCAGGTAGGTATAGAGAGTACTTATTTAAAAAAAAAAATTAATTACCAATATTTAGGCATTAAAATTTTTTTTGGAAGAAATTTAAAGTAATCATTATTTAAATTTATTTTCTCTTTTCTTGCTGACATCTTATATATTTCATCAATTTGTTTTTCTTTACTAAAACCAATTACTATTTTATCTATCCATTTTTGCTGAAAGACATAAGAAACGCAAATATTAAAAACACTTAATTTGTTATATTTTGATAGATTTTTAAGTTTATTTTTAAGTTTAAGTTTATCTTTAAACCAATAAGGCAGTAGTTCAGTTCTATTGGGAAGAATTCCTTTTAAAAAAATACTTCTTACATGAATTTCTATTTTTTTCTCATTTTTAATTTTTTCTAAGTCCATATTATTCCATCTATAATCAAGAATATTATATGGAATTTGAATACAGTCTAAATCTTTATATTTAATACATTCCAAAAATTCTTTTGGCGAATAAACAGATACACCCAATTTTCTAAAATAAGTACCTTTGTATCTATTTAATATTTTTGGATTGTGAAATTTATCTTTTAGAAAGTCTTTCACATCATGAAATAATATATATTCAATTTTTTTTTTTTTTAGGTTTTTATAAGATTTGAATACTAAATTATAAATTTCGGCATTATTAAATTTTTTTTTAAGAGAAGGTAATTTTGTAATTATTTTAAGATCATATAAATTTCTTAAATTCCCAATTATATTTTCAGAATTTCCATATTTTTGAGCTGTATCAATAATATTTATATTATATTTACTTGCTGTATTTAATATTAGATTTATTTTTCTTATTGATAATTTTTTCTTATTAATACCATATTTCTTTCCAAAATTTGCAGCTCCAATCACAATTTTACTAATTTTTTTTTTCATACTTAATAATTTTTTCCCATGTATCATTTATTTCAAATTTTTCTAATTTTTTTTTAATTTGAATATAATCTTTTGCGTGATCAATTGAGTAGTTTATTTTAGAAAAATTAGTATCCAAAAATTTATCTTTAATTTTTCTCAAATTAATTTTTTTACTTAAAGAAAAAGTAACGTGTTCTTTATTTTTTTTTGAGGGTAATTGGTTTCTTAAAACTCTAACCCTTAAAATTTCTAAGTTTAGCCCGTAAGGTAATCCAAAAAATTTATGTTTAGGAATGAAGTAATCAAGTTTATTTTTTATAAAAATATTAAGACATTTTTCTAGGAAATTTTTATCAGGCAATGGGTTATCTGCTGTTGCTCTTATTATAATATCATTGGAGTTCATATTTTTTGAAATGTTTAAAAAACGTTCAAGTACATTATTTTCACTTCCTCTGTAAAATTTTATTCGATATTTTTTAGCTAAAGATATTAGCAAATCATCTTTTCTATTTTTAGAAGTTGCTATAACTAAATTATACTTATTATAATAATTTAATCTTTTGGCACAGAAAATTAATAATGGCAAATTATTAATTGGATAAATCACTTTATATGGAAAACGTTTTGATCCACATCTTGCTTGCAAAATTATAATTATTTTTATTTTATTCAAAATATTATCTTTAAATTTTAGAACTTAAATTGATTAAATTATCAGATATATCCTCAAAATCATTGTTATGACTCACAACAATTACAGTGTGTTCTCTCGAAATCTCTTTAATCAAAGAAATTAAATTTACAGAATTATTTTTATCAAGCCCAACGGTTGGTTCATCTAAAATAATTATAGGTCTTTTTTTAATCAAACAACGAGCTAAACCAAATCGTTTAATTTGTCCACCCGATATTGTAGTGGCTCTATCTCCAAGTTTTTCCTCATATTTATTTGGAAGACTATATACAAAATTGTATAAATTAAGTTGTTTAAGAATTTTATCAACGCCATCTCGAGACAAACTACTTTTGTCATCAAACATTATATTGTTAATAATTGTATCATCTAACAAGTAAACGTCTTGTGGCATATAAGATATATTTTTTTGCCAATTTGATATATTTTTTTGAATATTTATACCATCAGCTTCGATAACCCCATTTGATGGTTTTAATATTCCTGTAATTAATTCGATAATTGTGCTCTTTCCTGATCCAGAAGCTCCAGTAATAAGTGTTAGTGTATTTTTCTTTATATCAAAATTTAGTTTACTTAAAATTAAACCTCTTTTTAAATTGTATTTAAAATCCAAATTTTTGATACTTATTTTTTCTTTAAATTTAAATTTATAATCATTATTATTGTTATGATTATAAGTTGTCTCCTCTAAATTTATAATTTTAAGGTTGTTAATTATCTCAACAGATTTATACGTCGTGGAAATTTTAGAAATAATTTGGCTCATTTTGATAGCTGATGGCATAATTTTAATTAGTGCGGAAGCAAACAATGCAAGTATTGGTATGTGTTTTTCTAAATTTTGATTTTGATATAAAAAGTAAGAAAGTGTTATCGAAATTAAAATAACTGCAAAAATTTCGATCATGTATTTAGGAACTAAAGTTATAATATTTATTTTCTTAATATTATTAATTTCACTATTCAAACTTTTTTTAAAAAAACTAAGCATATATTTTTCATTATTAAAAATTTTAATTTCTTTAAATGAACCAAATATATGATTTACACTTTTAATAAAATTTGCTCTTAATTTTACATTCATCTCTCCAAGATTTTTTAATATTTTTTTTGTTAATAAAATAAAACATAAACTTATAAAAAAAATTATAGCAATTCCTGGTAAAATTATTTCAGGAAATAGTAAAGAGGAGAATATTATAATAAATACAACCAGAGATAATTCTTGTGAAAGTAAAATAAAATCTCTCAAACAGTTAGAAGTATTTAAACTTTCTCCAGTAATATTACGTATTACATTAGCTGAATTAAATTCTAAAAAATTTTTATAACTGGTATTAACAAAATGTTTTGCACTTCTAAACATTATGCCCTCTCTTAAACCCAAAAAAAGGATCATAATTAACACATTTAAAAAATATAAAAAAATATTTTTTGCTAAAAATAAGACCACAACAAAAAGTGAAGCATATAAAATAAATTGATCTCCAACATTTAATGAATAAATGAAATTTCTAAATATCTCTGGGATAGAAATTAAGAATTCTTTTGTATCAATTATAGAAAAAAGATAGACAGGTAATAATCCAATGCTTAATGAGTCTACAACTGAAGCTAAAATACCAAGAAAAAAAATTAATAATAACTTTTTTTTTTCTTTTTTGTTTAAAATATTTTTATAGTAAGTTATTAATTGCAACATATTTTTTATATATATTGAATATATTTAAAGTTAAAGAATATGTAAAAAAAATGTCGAAATTTTTATTTTTTTTTAAGTATAAGTTGTTTAAATGATAACAAATTTATTTAAATAACTAATTTATTGATCTTTTTATGTTAAAAAAAATAATTATCAAAATATCGCAGAAAATTTTTTACATAACTCAAAGATTAAGATTTTTTAGCACCAATAAAAAAAGAAAAATTTTTAAGTTAATATTTAGAAATAAATATAGAAAATATGATTCAAAAAAAATAATTAACCCTGAAATTGGGTATTTAAAATTAGATTATCAAGATCAGACAGATTTGAAAAAAAATATAGATAAATGTATTTTTGATAGTACAAAAATCTTTCAAAATAAAAAAACATCTTCAGGCTCAAAAGAGTATCTAAGAAATATACTCTCACACGAAAATAAAAAAGAGATTCAAAGTTTTTTAAATTTTTTTTTAAATCAAGAAATAATTAATATCGTTGGAGAATATTTGTCATCAAAACCTTTATTGGTCGAATTGAAACTTTTGCATTCTCCTATTATTGAAAATATAGAACAATCTGGTTCTCAGCTATTTCATTGTGATTATGATGATGATCGAATTGTAAAATTATTTTTAAATATTTTTGATACAAATGAAAACTCTGGTCCTTTAGAAGCTATATCAGCAAAAAAAACACATATGCTTCGAGAACAACATGATATTAATTTGGGCGATCATACAAACTCCGTAGAAAAAAATGTCACAAATAAGGATATAAAAAAGTTTTTAGGTCTGAAAGGCGATCTCACTGTAATTGACACCTCTAATTGCTTTCATAGAGGAAGTTTTAATGTAACTAAAGACAGATTAATTTTATATGGGAACTATGTTTCAAGATCTAGTTATAGATTTCCACCTATATTAAAAAAAATGAAATATGAAAGTATAATAAAATTACATTCCCCTTTATCGATTTATTCTAATTTAGTTGATAGTAATAAAAAAACATATCTTATAAATAATTAATATTTTGAAAAAAAATTTAAAAAAAAAAATATTTTGTTTAATACCAGCTAGGTCGGGTTCTAAAAGATTAAAAAATAAAAATATCAAAAAATTAAATAATTTAGAATTGTTTGTACATAGTATTATTTTTGCAAAAAAATTTAAATCTATGCAAATTTGTTTTAGTACAGATAGCAAAAAATATCAAAAAATAGCTAAAAAATTTATTGAAGTTGATGAATTAAGACCGAAAAATTTATCAGGGGACCATGTTAGAACTTACGACGTTTTAAAATATGAATTATTAAGAACTGAAAAAAAATTAAATAAAAAATTTGAATTTTTGTTGCTTCTTCAGCCTACAGTTCCATACAGAAAAAAATCTGATATGCAAAAAGCTATTAATATTATTAAAAATAAAAATGTAGACTCTGTAGTTTCTATTACACCTGTATTGGGAAATCATCCATTAAGAATGAAGATTATTCGAAATTCTTTCGTTAAAAATTATTCTAATGAAAAAAATGAAAATATGGAACCAATTCAAAAATTACCTAAAGTATATTTGAGATCGGGTTCAATTTACATGATTAAGCGAAGTGCATTTTTTAAATATAAAAATTTATTAGGTAAAAAAGTTAAACCAATAATACTCAAAGATAAATATGCCATAAATATTGACAAAATTGAAGATTTCAATTTGGCTATAAAATATAAATAAAAAATGAAAAAAGTTTTATTTATTTTATCAGATCACAGTTATATAAGAAATTTTTTTGATACAAAAATTATAGAAAAAATAAAATTAAATTTTGAATTACATTTAATAAAACGAGAAAATATTGAGGAAGACAAAATAAAAGATTATCGATTTAAAAATTATAAAAAAGATCCACAACAAAAGTTTAAAACTACATTATTTGATTTGTATGTTAACTTTTACAAAAAAAAATCAAAGTATTTTAAATTTAGATTAAAAAGATTTTACAGATTTGATTTAAGGTATTTATATGAATTATGCTTAGAGAATAATGAAAATATAAATTTTATAAATAAAAACAAAAGGTTTTATATACTTATAAAAAATTTTTTTATTTTTATTTTGTTAACGATCTTAAGTTCTAGAATATTCTTTAATATAACTTTGAAATTTTTTGAAAAAAAAATTAAAATTAATAAAAGTTTTGAAATTCTCGTTAATGAATGTAACTATGATATAATTTTAATGCCAACAAATGGTTATTCATCTGAAGTTTACGATTTATTGAGACTATCTAAAAAAAAAAATTTAAAGCTTAATTTTGTTAGTGATAACTGGGATAATTTATCAAGTAAAATGATATTTTTTGAGAAACCTGAAAAAATTTTTGTTTGGGGGGAGCAAACCTCTAAACATGCCGAGGAAATACACAAGATATCCAAAAAAAATATTTTTAAAATAGGTAGCGCAAGGTACGAGAATTTTTTTCAAAATAGAAACAAAGATTTGAAAAATTTTTTTAATCATAAGTATATTCTTTTTCTTGGATCTTCATGGGCATGGGATGAAGAAGCAACTCTTACTTATTTAGATGAAATCCTAGAAAATAATAAAAATATTTTTCCAAACTTAAAAGTAATCTACAGATATCATCCTTTTAGGCAGCGTAAAAATAAAATTGACCCTAATTGGAAAAATATTGTAATTGATCCTCAGCTTCTTTTAACTTCAAAATCAAAAGGAAGAAACTGGCCAGATTTAGATTATTATCCATCATTAATTAAAAATTGTGAATTTGTGGTAGGTGGTTTCACAACAATGCTTTTAGAGACCACAATTTTTTACAAAAAATATATAGGTATTGGCTATGATGACAAAAAAAGTCTGTTAAATCAAAAAAATGCATTGAAACATTTTGAACATTTGAATGGAATTGAAAAGCTACCTAATCTAGAGATATGTAATAATAAACTTCACTTAAAGAATTTAATTATCAAATCATTAAAAAACCCAAAAATTTTTGAAAAAAAAATAATCGATGATGCAAGAGAATACTTTTTGACTTATGATCCAAATAAAACTTATGGAAATAAATTAATTGAGTATTTAAAAAAATAATTTTTTTTGCTTAATTTTAAATAATTTGATAAATAATTTAGTTTGTAATTCCCAATATGTTCTACTTCTAGCAGAGATATGTGGTGTGATCAAAATTTTTTTATTTTTCCATAATTTTGATTTAAATCTTAATGGTCGATAAGGAGAAATATAATCATCTCTATTAAAAACGTCTAATGCAGCTCCTGCAACAAAATTTTTTTTTATATAATAAATTAAATCATTGTCATTAACAGTTTCTCCTCTACCTATATTTATAAAATAACACTTATTAAAATGTTTAAAGATATTTTTATCAAAAAAATTAATATTTTGTTTAGTTAAAGGTAAGCAATTGATTATGAATTTTGAATTATTAATATTGCTTAGATAAGTTTTGTTTCTAATAATTTTATTTCTATTTTTTTGTTGAATAATAAAGACTTTAGTTCCTATCAATGTAAGTTTTTTTTTTTAATTTTTTTGCTATTTCTCCTTTGCCAAAAATAACGATTTTTTCATCAAATATATTTGATAAATCATTGAAATTTATTTCAAAATCTTTTCGATCATAAAATTTTTTACTTAATATTGGCATTAAACCTCTACCTAAAAAAAAAATTAGAGAAAATATTGAGGAGACAACTGGTTCTGATAATAGTTTATTTGATCTTGTTGTTTGTATTTTTCTCTTTTGTAAAATATCTTTTAGTTCATAATTAATACCGGAAGATCCAAAATGAACCCACTTTAGGTTTATCAATTTATCAAGTAATTCTTTATTTAATCTATTTCCCCAAAATACAGTTATTTTTTCATAATTTTTTATTAATAATTTCTTATTATTTGAGGAAATAAATACAATTTTATTTTTTAAATTATTGATAATTTTTTTTTTGTAATCAGATTTTAAATTATATAATTCAAGTTTTAAATTAAAATCATGTAAAATAAATATTTTTTTAGATCGAGAAGCCACTTTTTTTAATAAATTTAAATTGATTGAAATAATTTTTTTTTAAATAAATACCAATACCACTCATGTTGCTACTTATGTAAATTTTATTTTTCTTTGTTTTGTAATTGTTGCTTACAATATTTTTTAGAATATCCATATTTACTAATGGGTATTCAATAATATCAACTTCTTTGAATGCTAGTGCAAAATGAAGATTAACTAAAAAAGATAAAGAACTTCCCCAAACATGCAAACTAATTTTTTTTTTATATTTTTTTGCTAGTTTACAGATTTTTATTGTATCTAATATTCCACATTGAGTAACATCTGGCTGAATAATATCACAACAATTATTTAATATTAATATTTTAAATTCTTCATATGAGGTAAAAGCCTCACCAAGTGCAATTGGATTAACTGATTTTTTAGTTATCTCTTTGTAATCAAAAGTCTTAGATGGATGCAAAGGTTCCTCTATCCATTTGAGATCGAGGCGATTAAATATTGCTAATTTTTTAATAAACTGATTTTTTTCCCATTTATTAAGAGTCCCCATTATTGCATCAACCATTACATTCTTACGACCAAAAAGTTGCAAAGCATAATTTATTCTCTTTAAGTCCATTTTAAAACTCTGATATCCTATTCTTAATTTATATTTTTCTAGTCCAATTTTTTTTGACATTAAAAAATCTTTATATATGTCATTGTTGTTACAAACTACAGACCCACCACTTGCATAACCACTTATGCTTTTACGAAAACTTTTATTTAAATATTTATATAACGGGACATTTTTAATTTGAGATTTCAGATCAAAAATTGCTATTTCAATTGCTGCAATAATAGATTTTAAAAAACCATTATTAGTACAAAATGGAATAATTAGTAATTTTTTAATTTCTTCAATTTTATTAAGATTTTTTCCAATTAAATAGTCTGAGAAATATTCCAAAGATATTTTTGAAATTTCTGGCAAATATCCAGATACGTAGCTTTCACCAAATCCTCTAAAATTTTTATCACTAATAATTTCAATAATTACACCACTTCTAACACTTTTAGGTTGACCAAAAACTTTATTACCATATCTGGAAGAATAGGTATGAATTTTAATTTTAACAATTTTATGGGTCAATTATTTTATTAGCCTATACCTTTCCAAGTATTTCCATTTGGTGTGTAGTGATGAATTGTCTCTAGATCAGGATCGTACAAAAATTTGTTTTTTTTATTTTTCATTATATCATTTATCCAATATCTGTCTTCTTTTCCTTGTAAATTTTCATTAAACGGATTTTTTAACATAAATTTTTTCTTATACATACAAATTGCATTATGTAAAAAATATCTATCTTCGAACTCTGAATACATATTGACAATTTTTTTATTTTGAAAATGTCGCCAAATGTATCTTTTTGTAATTTTTTTCCCCAAATATACAGGGATTTGATTTCCAAAAATACATACATATTTGTTTAAATCTTTTAAATGTTTGTCTAAATTAATTTTTTTTAACTCACAATGTGCTGACATTATAATTATGTTTTGATTTTTAGCTTTTTTAATACCAAAGTTTAACGATTTTCCTGGTGTATAATCATTAATTTTAAAAAGTTTAATATCTGTATAATTTAAATTTTCATTATTTTTTAATTTTTTATCTTGGGAAAACAACCTTACTATCTGAAGAGTTTGATCGTTTGAATTGTTGTCTAAAATTATTATCTCCGGCTTATATACATTGTCCAATACTGATTGTATGGCATATCCAACATACTTTTCTTCATCTTTAGTTCTTATAATTACTGAAATTTTATTTTTCATGATCTAGCTAAATGTAATAATCCAACTTTTAGAGAAATAGACTATATTATCAATCTCATTTTCTTCTTTTTTTAATATCAATTATCCCCATCTTCCACGATAATTTTTAAAAATATCCATTTCACCTTGTTTTAAATCTATATTTTTATGATTTATCATTTCTATATATTTATTTTTAAATTTAGATAATTTGTTAAAGTCTTTAGGCAAAATTGCAAATTTATTGTCTCTACCTGGTAAATTATTATCTATTGTAAAATGTTTTTCTAAATATGATGCGCCGAGTGTTATAGCAATTATGCCATCCTCTATACCTTGATAATGACCACTATAACCAATTTGATTTGCAGAGATTTCTTCTAATTTCTTATATTTAAAAAAATTTAAATCCTCAAAATTACATGGATAACTAGAAACACAGTGTAAAAAAATAATTTTTTTAAAATTTTTTAAATTAGTAATCTTTATTATCTCATCCCATTTTGCAGCACCTGTTGATACAAGAACCTTTTCATATTTCTCACATAATTTTTCAATCAAATGTAAGTTATAAATTTCATGACTTGGTAATTTGATTATTTTTAAATCTAAGTTTTCTAATTTTTCTAAATCATTAAAATTAAATATTGATGTTAAGAATTTTATTCTTATTTCTTCACAATATTCGAATAATTTTTCATGCATATCTTTTGTCAACTCAGCTTTTTCATAAATTTCTTTTCTTCCATCATTGTCCCATGGACCTGGTTTGAGATTTTTCACTGACCATGTTTGAAATTTTGCATAATCTGCTCCATTTTCTTTTGCCGCAAAAATCATTTCTTTTGCAAGGTTTAAATCACCCATGTGGTTCCAGCCTATTTCTGCAATTAATTGTGTCATTTTTATACTAAATATAAAAATATTATTCGTATAAATTGTTTATTAATTCAAGAAAAAAATCAACTCCATATTTAGAGACTAAATATATTAATTAATTTTTTTTAAATAACTTGTTATTGTTTTAGCAACTACTTCATGACCTTTTTTGGTTAGGTGCAAATTAGAAGGAAAATGTGTGACCAGGCCAGATGAATTTGAATAAATTATATTATCAGTAGTATCAATACAATTTAAATTATTATTGTTGCATATTTCATTAAAAACTTCTCTTTGGATATTTGACATTTTTTTAAGATAATTTTTAACTTTATTGTCCTCAAAAATTACATTTTCACCCAAACCCGTGTGTGCTGATGGAATATAAATATATATTAATGTTAAATTATTTTTTATGGCAAACTTATTTATTTTAATTATTGGTTCTAAAAAATAATTTTCAATTTCTTTAGATTTAAATTTTTTATTAAAAATTTTTTTTGCAATAAAGACTTCATCTTGATCTATGTTGTTTATATTATATTCCAAATTAGTTTTAGAATTTTGAAACTTAAAATTAAAGTTGCTATTATTAGATAATTTTGCAATTAATATGTTTCTTGATGCAGCTAAATAATTAAAACTGTAACTTTTACCAAAGTATTTTTTTATTATTTTTTTTAAAATATTTTCTTTTTGTGGCTCACTTAATTTTTTATTTTCTACGATATCATTATTTTTTATTGTATTTTTGTGTCTTAAAATATCTCTAAAATCATTACCTTCATAAATTGCTGATATTATTATTTTTGTATTTTCATCAACCATTTCATTTATCAATCTATATTGTTCATAGAGACCAATGCCTGTCATTCCATAATTAATTTTGATAAACATTTCATCTTTGTAATTTATATTTTTTATCCATGCACTCTCCGGAGTTATAAATGTACAATATGTAAAAGAGTCGCCAAATGCTAAAATTTTATTTTTTTTATTTTTGTAATCATAATTTTTGTTACAAAATCCATCGTTGTAATAAAAATAATTTGTCGCCCCATAAATTTTGTCTTGTAAATCAGACTCTCGAAATATTGTTTTTTTTGGAACTGTGAGTTTTCTACTCAAATTATTTTTTTTAAATATTATTTTATCACCAATACTTCTATCTGATTTTGATCTCATTTTATTTTTAATCAAAAGCTCCTGTTTAAGAGAAGTATCAGGAAAATAGAAAAGAATGTTTGTAGATAAATATTTATTAGAATAAATTAAAACGATCTCCAAAAAAAAAAAGCATATAAAAAAATAAATTGCCGCTAATTTTATAAATTTTTTTACCATATATTAATAAAAATTTTCAACGAAGAATTTATCTATCTCTATCTTATCATTTAATATGTGATTATTAATAGAGATTATTTTTTGAGGTATTTTATTAATATCATTTACAGCAACTTCATATCCAAGATGTTTTCTAGCTTTTATATCTAAGCAATTTTCAAAGGGACCATTGATATTTTTGTTTAAAAGTTTTTGAGTAGAATTTATTAAAATACATTTTTTTTTCTTTAAATATGCATATTCTATAAAAATACCCGACCAGTCTGTTATAAGTATTTCGATTGAATTAAAATCAAGACTACCAGAATTAATTTGAAAGTCTCTTGAAATTTTATCAAAATTAATTTCGTTTTTTTTGTAACTCATGTAATGTGGCCTAATCTCAAAATTCAAATTTAATTCGTTACAACTTTTTTTAACGGCATAATGTAAATTTTTTTTATAAAAGTCAGTCCCCCATGTAGGTGCTAAAAGTATAATTTTCTTTGATTTACTATTTTTGGTTTTTGTTTTTTTTTTAATAAATAAATAGGTACTTTTCCATATTTTAATATTTTTATTATAAAGCTTATTGATTTCACTAACATCTTGTTTTTGATAACTATTGTTTACAAAAATAATATCAAAGCTATTAAAAGCTTTTTCAGTGTATATTAATTTTAAACTTAAAGGTGAATGTTGAAGGTATATATACTTTGTCTTTTTGAAAACAGATTTCTTAAAAATACTATTATTTAAATCTGGAGTAGAACTATATAAATATTTCGTTTTAATTATTAAAAAAAATATTTCTAAAAAAAAAGAACTTTTTAATGTTATTATTTTAAATTTTTTAAGATTTTTATTTTTGATTTTGTAAAAAGAAATTATTAATGTTTTTTCTTTCTTACAATTTTTATTTAAATAAGGTTCTAAGTGACCCTCTATAAACTCACTTTCAAAAAAAAAAATTCTTAAATATTTTTTTTCGACAATTTTAAAATAAATTAAATTTATTAAATCTATTATAAATGACATTTCTATTTCAGATTTTCATGTTATTTAGATCATTTTTGTCATCAATTTCATACCAGAAACCATTATATTCTAGGCATTTAATATCAATTTTTTTTTTATTAACTTGTTCAAAAATCCTGTAAATTGAATTTTATTTTCGTTCGAATTGTCATTATAAAATTTCTTAATAAAGCTAATTTGAGTCTTTGGTATATAGATTAACCCCATAAACTGACCTTTAACTAAATTTAAATTTTTCCTGTTAATTTTTTGACCTATCTCAGTCAATTTATTATTTTTTTGGAAAAAAGTTTCAGCATCATCAAAAATATTTTTATTTCTTAATTTCCATACTTTTTTCCAATTTTTCAAAAAGGGTAATGTAATATTTTTTAATTTTTGTTTTTTAATTATTTTGAATATTTTCTTTTCATAAAAAATATCTGTGTAGGAAACTAGAACATCTGATTTGTTATTTTTAAGACTAAGACACGCAGAATAAACCATATCTGTTGATCTATATTTTTTGTTATATATAAATTTTAAATTATTATATTCACTTAAATGATCAATTATGTTTCTTGATTTATAGCCTAAAACTATTGAGATATCATTTATACCATTCAAAATTGCATTATCAATTATATGTCTGATCAAAGATTTACCTCTTACTTCTATTAAGCATTTATTGTAGCCTATATCTTGGTAGATTCTACTACTCTTACCAGCTGCTAATAAAACCAACTTCATTTAAAAAATTTCTTAAGATCCTTTAATAAAATTTTTTGAGATTTCATTTTTCTTTCTGGATGAAACATTAAACATAAAATTCTTTTCTTTTTATGTTCTGCAATCTCAATACTTCCATCTTGATGTTTAGAAACAGATTTAAAATTATTTGGCAGTTTAAAAATAGAATAATTGTGGAAAGAATTAACATTTAAATTTTTATATTTAATAAATCGACTATTTTTGATTATTAACTTATGTTTTTTTCTAATATGACCATCTTTTTTGATCAGAGAAATTTTATTTAAATGCATAATCAACTGAAATCCTCTACAAATGGCTAAAATGGGTTTATTTGCTTTGTAAAATTCTTTAAACAATTTTGTTTCTATTTTGTCTCGAATTTTATTCTCTTTTTTTTTATCGTATTTATATATATCTCCTCCACCCAATAAAATTAGACCTTTAGCTTCCTTTATTTTTGTAGAAAATTTTTTTTTGGAATTTAAATAAGGTATAATTTTTATGTTAAGGGAACTTAATAAATTTTGTACATCTATATCATAACTTGAGCTCAAAACCTTGTTTTTATCAAGATATAATTTTGAAGAAACTATAAAATTTTTCATTTAATGAATTATTTCTAATTTTTTGTTTAAACAATCAATATAAATTTTTTTGGATTTACTTAACATATTATAGGTTCCATTTCCTACACCAGTTATTGAAGGAAGATCTAATTCCATACACCTAATCGCCATGTGTGAGTTTGCACCTCCATATTTGGTTATTAAACCTTTTAAATTGTAAGAAAATAAAAAATCAAAACCTGGATCGGCATTTTCGATTAAGACAATTTTATCATTTAGTTCTTTCAATTTAGTGTTTTTGTTATAAAAAATTATATCACCTGAAATTTTTTTCTCAGTTATATAATTTCCTTTTTTTATATTTTCATAAAAATAACTAAAGTCATATTTATTCATAATGACATCAGGCATTTTTAAATTTTTTGAAAAATTATAGGATTTTTTATTTTTGCTTATATTTTGAATTAATAATTTTTTTAATTTTTCTTGCTCCAAGGAGCTAAAAGATTTTAATATTAGATTTATATCCAAGTGCTCGAAATCTTTGTAATTTAGATTAATTTCTTTTGCTAATATTTTCAAATTTTTAAATATTTCATCAATTGATTTAGAAAAAATAAGTTTAGCAGTTTCTCTTCCCTCTATTGCATTTCTTGAAAAACGAATAAAATCATGAAATTTGAATGAAAGTTTATGTTTTTTGAGATGCCTATTAATAAGTTTTAGTTCATTTTTGTTTATTAAAAATTTATGAGACTTCTTCATACTTAAATTCCTTAAATTATTAGAAAAATAATTTTTTAAATTTTCTTTGTAATTTTTGACAGAGATTGAATATGTAGAGGGTCTTAAATGACCATACTTAATAAAAAAGTTTTTAAAATTTTTCTTTTTCAAAGATTTTATATATTCATTATTTATATCCTTTGATATTGTTTCTAATGAAATATAAAAATCATGTATAGTTTTACTTTGAACAATTTTTTCTTCTAATAAAGAGTCAAAAATTGACTTTGAAATAAATGCACATCTAGCTATACCTGCAAAAGCTAATGTGCCAAATTTTTTACAATCGTCTAACAAATAGTAAATTTTATGAATATGACTAAGCTTAGATTTTTTTAATTCATCAATCTTTTTTTTTAGTAAATTAATTTTATTTAAATCTTTTTGAAGAAAATTTTCATCAATAATTTTATTTGTTAAATTTCTCAATTTTTTAATAAACTCATTTTTCTCATTTTTTGTAAGAAATTTATATTTTTTTTTATTAATATTTAAATTGTAACAAGTATCTATGATATTAAATTCTAATTTGTCATGAAGGTTTGGTTTCTGTTTTAATTTTTTAATAGAGTCATTGATTATTTTTTTACATATGTCTGGTTGCAAATCATTAGGTAAAAATGAGTTTAGGTCAGTTCTGATATCTATATAAGTATTGCCTGACATGTCTAGCATAAGAACATTAGGACTTACATTTCTATAACCATAATTCGCTCTCTGTAGTGCCCAAACATCATTAGTAATTAGAGTTGAATAAAGTGAGGATGCTAATTTCAAAGGTTTTACACCTATCATTTCTGCAGGATTCCAATCAGACATATTAGATAAAATCGTAGTAGAGCCAAATAAATTTTTTGTTGGTGCAATAATTTTGTCAAATTTTTTTTCTTGATTTAAAATAATTTCATTTATTTTTGATTGGTTTATTTTTTTTCTTTTACCTAGCAAAGGTCTGCACTGTAAAATATATACCTTATTTTTTTTTATACAAAACTCAACATCCAATCTATCATTTAGGAATTTAGTTTCTAAGGTTTTTATTATTTTGATTAATTTGCCAAATTTTTTTGGAATTTTTTTGGAATTTTTAAAAATAATTAAACTTTTTATACTTGGATTATACTTACCGGAGGTTACTAAGTCAGTTTTTTTGGAAACATCAAAATTAATATCATAATAATGAGAATCTGTATTTTTATCTTTAGTAAATACAACACCAGAAATTTCGGGTTTTTCTATAAGTTTTTGAATTATAATTTCATCTAAATTATTTTTTAATTTCTTTAGAATAAATTCTATTTTTTTTTGAAGTTCATTAAATTCTTTTTTTTTTACAATAAGGGAGTCATATTTTCCTGCATTACTTATGATTTTACCATCTTCATCAATTGCAGAAGATCTAAGTATTATGCTTTCTTTATAATTTCGCTGGATTTTTGCTATTATCTTATTTTTATCTTTAAGATAATCTTTTTTATAAAAGGAGAAAAAATTAGGAACAAGATTTTTTGATATTTTATTTCTGATAAATTTAAGTGATTTTGATTTAGAATTGTTATTCATTACATGAAAGTATACTTTTTAAAATTGTTTGCCTTAATTTTATATCCATATAAGAAAAATATTCACCCTTAAATATATTTTTAATTGTATTGTTACTATTTTTTTTAGTTTTAATAAATTGTTTTAATACATAACAACGAATAGCAGGGTCAATAAAGGAAAACCAAATATCATAAAAATGATTAGATAATTTATTATTTAAATTGAATTTTTTAATTTTTAGTTCTTTTTTAAATATAATTTCTCCTTCATCTATATTTTTATTTATAATAAATAAACTTGCACCAAAACTATTTCTTTTTTTTATATTCCATAAAGAGCCATCAGCACCTTTTATATCTGGTAAGATAGCTGGATGAATATGCAAAAATTTTTTTTCAGAGTTTAAAATTTCTCTATAAATTTGTTTACCTGAATTAAATAAAAAGTTTGATTTTATATTTAAAATTAAACTCATCAGTTCTTGTGAGTTAACATTTTTATTTTTTACATAATAAAAACTATTTGCACATTCTTTTAGATTTTTACTCGAATAAGCATATGTAAAGAAATTAGGACCTAAATCAAAATATTTTTCAACTTCTTGAATAAAATTACTTAACTCTAAATTATTAAGATATTTTAGAGGTTTAGAATTGATATATCTAGAATTAAAATTAATATAAAAATTTTTAGGAAATATATTTCTTTTTCCTAAGTAAATTAATTCATTAAGTGCAATTTTTTCTCTTTTAAATATTTCTACCAAACACCTTGCGATTGGTCCTTCATCAAAAATGATACCAATATTTTCTAACATTTTTATTGAATTAAGTTTTCTAGTGATTATATATATTTCATGCAATTTCTAGTATTTATTTTTTTATTTACCATTATGGTATTTGATGATGCTCACGCTTATCTGGATCCAGGTAGCGGCGCAAGCATAATCCAAATAATAATTGCTTTTCTTGCAGCTATTGGTGCTACAATTTCTTTTTACTGGGGTAAATTTAAGTTAATTTTGTCTAAATTGTTTAAAAATAAAAAAAATAATAAAACTAATCAATCTTAAACAATTTTCCCCAACTTTTATCAGTTTGCCTATATGGTCCCCAAAAAGATTCTTTTTCTTTTAGATTTATTTTTATTTTCGTAGCACAATCAATTAAATATCTAATTGCATTCACATTATCTATTTCACTAGATATCTCATTGTTGCAAGTGCTACTTTTTTTGACTAAATTAAATATTTCCATTTTTTCAACTTTGTTATCTTTCTTAAAATATTTTCCATGATCCCCTTGAAAAATAACAATGGCATCTTTGTCGTTTTGTTCTAAATATTTTATAAATTGTAAAGTTTTTTTGAGTGAACATAGATAATTTTCAAAATATCCTTTGCTGATGTCAACTTTATTTGTGTTAAATGTAGTGATAATTTCTCTCTGAATTTTTTTTTGAGAACAATCTTTATTATAAATATATGGGGCATGAGGATATAAATTATGTATTAAAAAAAAAGAATTTTTAGGATATTTTGAAGTGTCTATATTTGTGATAAATTTTGTTATAGCATCATTTTCATTATAGTTGTTTTTGTACATGGGTATTTTTAAAGTTCTTCTGATTTTTTCGTTAATTTTAGCATAGATTGGAATATATGGACTCCTTAATAAAAAAACCTCAAAAATACTTTTATGTTGATTATATGATACAGAAAAATTGTTTTTATTTGCTATGCAATTTCTCTTCACAAAAGTTTCACAGTCGCCTCGAGTATTCCCAATAAAGTAAAATTTGTAATTTATAGAATTCAATAGTTTTATAAGAGGCATATTGTCGTAACCAATTCTCAAATTTTGAGGATAAAAATTTTTAGTATTTTTGTATTTTTTACTTTTATGATTTAAAAAATAATCTAAATAAAACATTGAGGTGAATGTTAACTCAGTTTGATTGTAACTTGATTTTGAATTAGATACATACTCATAATTGTATTTCTCTAACTCTTTTAAAAATTCATTTTTGATTTGAAAATTATAGTATTTCTCAAACAATTCTAGGCTTGTAGCTTCATCATTAATTATTAAATAAATATTCTTATTATTTTTAATATTTTCAACTTTATAATCTAAATCAATATTTTTAATTTCTACAGGTTCTGATGATAATATTGATGGAGTTTTTAATATAATCATAGAAGAATAATAAGAGAAATTTAAGAATGCTAAAAAAAATAGTATGTGATTTAAAATAGAATTTTTATTAAGTGAAAATATAAATATAAAGCTTAATAAAATAATAAATATAAAAGAAATTTCACTTGAAAATCTTCCTAGTGGTATCATCATTTTTAAGTCATGATGAAAAAAACAAAAAAAATTAATTATAAGCAAGATTAGAAATATCTTGCTAAATGAACTTTTTCTTTTTAATAAAAAAAAAATTATTAGAGACAAAATTGAAATGATTATAAGAAAAAAAAGAATAATTTGGAAAAATATATAAAATTTATCAAAATTGAATTTATTAATATTTTGATTTAAAAAAATTAAAAAAGGATTTAAAAATAAAAAAAAATATAAAAAGATCTTTTTTTTATTTTTGATATATTCCGCCATCAATTTTTTTATCTAAATATTTATACCAGTTAACATAACCTTGATATTTTAGGTGTTCGCCATCATAGGTTAAATTAGAGGCAAAAATGTTCTCTTTCGTTGCATTTTCAAAGTTAAGACCATCAAAGCTTTCAATATATGCAATTTCATTAGAATTAAAATCTTCAACTCCAGTCTTGATGAGTTTATTAAAATTTTTTGCAAAATTATTATCTCTTCTCCATGGGACACCCACATTTACTCCCAGTGCATAAATTTGACTTTTGACACTAGTCTCTTTAAACTTTTTTATAAATTCTAAATATGTTTTTGAAGCTTCAGTAAAGTTTTGAGTACCTTGTCCATCAGCATCATTTCCACCCAAATATATAATTAAGTGAGTGGGGTTTATTTGTTTTACATAATCTAGAAAATAAACGAGACATCCAACAGTAGCAGCATCGGTAGCTATAATATCATATTTAATATTAAATAATTTAGGACTATGAGCTCCATCTGCTACACTGTCTCCAATTATTAAGTAATCAATTTTTCCACCAGATTGAACTTTACTTAAAAAAAACTCAAATTCAGTAATCCTATATTTTAAATTTGTGCAAAGTTCTGTGTTAGGTAATTTTTTTTTTTTTAAAAAATTTATTTTATTTCTTAAACCACCTCCATAAGGAAAAATTTCTCTATAGTGAAACTCTCCCCCTACTAAAAAAAAAATTAAAAATAAGCTTAGTGCACCTAAAATGTTTTTAAAATTCATTAATGAATTGTGTTTGTTTAATTTGTTTGTTTATCGATTTAATATATTATGAGATATATGAATTCAAGATTAATATCCCTTAAAAATAAATTTTTAGATAACCTAAAGTTTGATGATAAAAGACAAATAAGAAGTCTCTTATTTAAAATTAATTCTAGAGTTGATCCAAATTTTTTGGATTATGGGGTGGGCCATTTTTATCAAAGCTCAAATATTTTAAATATAAGCGGACTAAGAGATAGCAAATATAGAAAAGAAAAACTTAATATTGAAAATTTAACCTATGGCAAAAATTTATTAGATATTGGAACCAATTCAGGATTTTTTTTGTTAGAATTGAAAAATAATTTTAAACATGCTTTAGGAATAGATTACAATCCAAAACTAATAGAAATAGCTGACGTAGCAAAAAATTATTTAAATATTTCAAACATAGATTTTAAAATTGAAAACTTTGAGACTAAAATAGTTAAAAAACAATTTGATATTATTTTATCTTTAGCTAATCACCATACTTTTGATAAAGGTATCAGTTCAACAGAAAATTATTTCAAAAAAATTGTAAATTTACTGAATTCAAAAGGTATTCTAATATTTGAAGGTCACCATCCTATAATTGAGTCAAAGAAAGAATTTTTTAAATTTGTTGAGTTTCTGTCTAAAGATTTTGAAATTATTAGAGAGGGAAGATATGAAACAAAAAATTTTTTTGACAATGGAAGAAATTTTGTTCTTTTACAAAAAAAAATTTAACCACCAGTAAAATGATCGGTATATATATTTCCTAAAGACCTATTCAAAATAAGACCAGATGCATGAAAATTATAATCAGTACTTTCTATTTGAATTAATGAATTTATGTGTGTTGCATTTTCAAAAATTTCTTTAACATTTAATACTTCAATAGGTTTATTTGGTTGTAAATTTATGTTTAATAAATTTTCTTTTTTACCTTGAAATAATCTAACTCTTAAATTATTTGAGGATTTATTTTCAATTTTTTCATTATGTATTATAATATAATTCTCTAAATTCGAATTTTTCAAATCATAGCAAAAAAATTTTCTACAATTTCTTTTTTTTCTTAATTCTTTATGGGCAACATACTTGCCATTAAATTCCCAATTACAATCATGCATATGTACTTGATCAAATAGATTTTTACCATCAGAATAATGAACGTGAGCATGTGAAAGTCCCAAAGATTTAAATTTTATAAAAAAGGAATATTCATCCTCTATTGTTTGAAAAAGTGATGAAATTCTCTCTTTAAATAATCCCTCAATAGCCTTTTTTTTTGTAAATTTAATTTCATTATTTTTTAAAATAAAAAATTCAACATCATTTTTTTTTAACCCAGTTTCATTTGGATCTAAAATTATTATTGGATCAATTTTAAGTGATTTTGGACAATAAAAACCTTGTGTTAATGTACATTTGTCATTACTCATATTAGGAGGAGAAAGATGCCATGCTGAATTTGGTTCCTCACCATTAATAATCATATTATAACCATAAATCGACTTTTTATTTTCTGTTTTATTTGAACCACCAGGATAAAAGTTAATCAAATACTCTTTACCATGAAATTTTAAATGATAATTTCTGCTATATTTTTCTGAACTTTTACCAAACAAATCGTTTAAACTAAGTGGCATAGAATGTGTTATTGCTCTTGTATTTCCATAACTATCTATGTATTTCCCCCAAAATCTAAAATGGCCATCGTGCCCACCATGATTTTTTTTTATCTTTTTTGAGATTAATTCGACAATAATGGTATCTCCATTATCATTTTTAAAAATTTCACTTGGAGAATACTCTTTTATTTCATCTGCTTTTAAATAAAAATTAAATTTATCAACAATCTTTTGATCTTTAATTAAATAAATGTTACTTTCTATATCCTCTCTTATTGAATAATTTAAAGAAAAAAAATTAAATATAATTATTTTTGTTTTATTTTTTAGATTAGGTACCCAACCAACCACTGAGTGTTTTGCATTTGATAATGAATATCTTGGAAATAGTTTAATTTTTCCTTCACTTAAAACAAGATTATTTACAAAATTAATATTTGTTTTATGTAAAAGTTTTTTTAAATTATTTCTTAAATTTATTATCATTTAGGTATTGCATAAAATATTGCTTCATTTTTATCGAACGAATAATGTTTATAAAAAAAATTGTAATCTTTTAAATTTAAAATTAACTTTTTAGGAATATCTACACCATCATCTAATATAAACTTATTTTTATTATAATTATCATGGTAAATACTAAGAGCAAGTTGTGGCCTATATTTATTACATATATTTATTAATTCATTAACCATTATTCTTTCACCACCTTCAATGTCAGATTTAATTAAGTCTATTCTTTTAATATTAAAATTTTCGATTATATTATTTAGAGTAGTCGTTTCTAGATTATCTTTATTTATTCCATAAACACTATCAGTGAAATATAGAGCCTTATTTATAAAAATCATTTCTGTTTTATTTTTTATTTCAATATATTTCTTTACATAAGGGTCTAAATATTTTGATCCTGATGGATCAATACTATATATTTTATCTACATTTTTACTTAAGTATAATGGAATTTCAAATCCCGCTCTAACTCCGCAGTTTAATATTACACTGTTAGAATCCAAACTTATATAGTCTGAATACTGAATACAATTTATATGATTTATTAAAAATTTTTTCAAATTTTCTGTGAAATTACCATAATAAAAATTTCTATAATCATTTTTAGAATTATCATCTGACAAATTTTCAAGAACAAAATTAAAATTATCTTCAAAGTTTTTAGGTTTTTTATAACAAAAAGCATAATTCAACGACTCATAATTATACCTTATAAGATATTTTAACTTAATGTATTTAATTAATCTCTTTGTACTACTCAATCCAATTTTATTTCTTAAATTTGAAAATTTTGAAAATAAATCTAAATCTTTTATTCTCTTTTTTTTTGAAAAGTTTATCCAGTTATACCTAAGTTTTTCAATGGTTTTTAAAAAAAGCTTTTCGTTAAAAATAAATTTATTATTTTCAAAAAATTCTTTATAAAAATTAAATCTTCCTGTCATATCACCTCTATCAATAAATAATGCGTAATATTTTTTACTTTCAATATCTTTAATTGGGAGGATAGTTAGAATTTTTATATCTTTTTCAAAATCATTAAATGAATTATTGATAATTATAAAATTTACTTGAGGATTAATTTTTTTTAAAATATTTAATAAATCATCATATATATCTTTAAAAATTTTTATTTCTTCCTCAAGAACATAAATCTTCTGGTCAATTATTTGTAGACTGTTTACTTTCATAATTTAAAGTTAATATATACAAAATTTTGGTGTAATAGAAAGTATCAATAAATAATGGTTCAAAAAAATATTTTATTAGTATCTGATGAAAGTTACTTAAGACATGGTGAAATTTTAATTAAATCTCTTTTTTTAAATACCAATAAATTCAAAATTCATTATTTTTTGATTACAAATAAAAAAAAAATAAATTTAGATAGTGTCTTTTATAATCAAAATGTGAATATTTATTTAAAAAAAAAAATTGGAAAAAATAAAAAAGAGTTGAGAGCTTATTATGCAAATTCAAGAATAGATTTTTGCAAAGAATTACTTTTTTACAAAGGCATTAAACATTTAATGTATATTGATGTAGATTCAATTGTAAGAAGAGATATTACAAAACTTTATACAACCTTTTTAAAGTCAAAAAAAACATTACAAATAAAAAAAAGAGATACTACTGAAATAAAAAATAAATTTATGACAGGAATTTTTTTATTAAGAAAAAATAAAAAATTTATAAATTTGTGGATTAAAAATTTAAATAAGATAAAATTCAAATGGTTTGGAGATCAAATCTCAATATACGAAACTTCAAAAAATAAAGAATTAAATAAATCAATAATTGATTTACCTTATACTTATATTGATTTTAAGTTAGATAATAAATCATTTATTTGGTCTGGAAGAAGTGGAACTAAGAATTTTTATAAATATAAAACTGAATTAATTCTAGTAAAAAAATTTTATAAAAATCCTAAAGTGAAAAATGATATAGATAATTTTTTTTTAAAAAAAATATTATATGTAATATTTGATTACTATGATCAAAAGTTTACTAAAAAATTTAGTTTTTTATTTCATCAAGAAAAATAAAGAATTTTTTTTAAATTCTCTTTTAAGCGTATTTTTTTTTCTTGAAAAGAGCTTATTCTCTCTGCTCTCGCACCAATTAGTACGGACCATCGTCCTATATTAGTAATTCCCCTTTTGGTTAAATCTACACTGTGTAATAAATATTTATCAAACAAAAGTGCATCTCCGATTTTAATTTCTAAATCATTATGAATCTTTAGTTTTTTTTGATAATAATCTTCGAATATAAATTCTCCAGATTTAAAGTCTTTATCTTTTTCAGATAATATTAAATTGAATTGTAATAAAGGGAATTTAAGCTTTTTTGGAAAATCTCTATGAGGTCTTAACATCCCAGTGGTTTCCTCATATTTTGTAAAAATATTATAATTTTGAAGATTAAGTTTAATTACTTTGTACTCGCTATCATTCTGGAACCAGTCGTTTTCAATTTTATTTCTAAAATCTAAGCCATAATTTAATATTTTTTTTTCAATATCTGACCATTTATAGTTATTATGATAAAAGCTGTAATAACGTGTTGTTCTAAAAATTTCATCATGTGATCTTTTATGACTATAATCTGGCATTGTATTTGAATTAATTCTTAAATTATAAGTAGGACTTTTTTGAATTTTTTCTGCCACTGTATTTCTTAATAAAATGCAATCTTCTGGTGATGCAAATTTTCTAATTACGTAGTATCCTTTCCTTAAAATTTCTGATCTTACTAAATTGATATTTGATGTTTCAGGTGACATAAAATTTTATGTTGATTTTATTGAGTTATTGATTTTAAATCTTTATAAACTATTTCCATAAAATTTAAAATTGTATATTAAGAAATAGTTTAAAATGCCCATAATCTCTATTTTATTTGTCAAAATAATTTCTTTAATAGATCTTTTGTTTAAAAAAATTTTTAATAGAAATTTATCTGGACTTATATTTGATAATTTGCAGTTAAGGTTTAGTGAAATTATAATTAATGAGAAGAAGTTTAAGATTTACTCACCAAGTAGTATTTTGCTTTGGAGATCAGATACCTATTTTACCAAAGAACCTGAAACACTTGAATGGATAAAAAATTTTAAAAAACAGGAGTTATCAAAAATTGTTTTTTGGGATATTGGAGCTAACGTTGGTCTTTATACATTATATGGATGTGCCATACATCAGAACGATATTGAAGTCTTCTCATTTGAACCTTCTGTAAATAATCTCAAAGGTTTAGCAACAAATATGTCAATAAATAATCTAACTAATCAAGTTAAAATAATTTCAAATCCTCTTAATAATAAAAATAATTTTTCTCATTTAAACGAAACCTCTCTAATTGAGGGGTCAGCTCTTAACTCATTTTCAAATAATATTAATTTTCAAGGTGAAACATTTAATCCATCTTTGTCTTATGAAACCTTAGGTTTTACGCTTGATTATCTTGTGGATAAAAATTATTTAAAACTTCCAAATTATATAAAAATAGATGTTGATGGAAACGAGCATTTGATACTTGAGGGTTTTAAAAAAAATATAGATAATGGTAATATTTTTGAAATTCTTGTTGAAATTAATGAAAATTATAAAATTCAATTAGAAAAAATTCTTGACTTTATGAATAAAAATAATTTTTCATTGACTGAAAAATTTAAAACTTCTATTTTATCAAATAAAGAAGATAATTTTAGTAAAACATATAACTATTTATTTAAGAGGTAGCTTGCAATTATTTATATCTACTGGTGGTTTTAAAAATTTTCCAACTAAATCAATTAATTATCTTTATAATAATGGTATCCGAAACATAGAGATTTCTGGTGGAAAGTTTGAAAAAAAGCTAAAAGAAAAGATTTTGCAGAAAAGAAACAAAATCAATTTTAATGTTCATAATTATATACCATTCTTTAAAAAACCATTTGTATTTAACTTATCATCATCAAATAAATACATTTCATCACGATCAATAAAAATGGCAAAAAAAAGTATAAATTTAATATCAGAATTAAACATGGGTCCAAAATATTATGCTTTTCATGCTGGATTTTTATTTGATCCAAAAATAGACATGTTAGGAGATAAGCCTGTCCCAAAAACAATTTTTAATCGCAAAGATGCGATTAATCGATTTCTAAAAAATATTAAAGTTCTAATTTCATATGCAAAAAAGAAGAAAGTAAAATTGTTAATAGAAAATAATGTAGTAAGTAGAAATCAGTTTAAAAAATATAATTACATTCCTTTAATGTCTGACATCAAGGAGACTGAGATTATTATGAAAAAAATCGGCAATGATGTAGGAATACTCCTTGATTTTGGTCATTTAAATGTCTCCTCTAAATCACTTAATTTTTCCAAGAAAAAGTACATAAACAAGATAAATAAATATATCAAAGCTTATCATTTGTCAGACAATGATAGGCTTACCGATCAAAACAAATCTTTTACTAAAAAGTGTTGGTTTTGGAAATATATTAAAAAAGATGCACATTTTTGCACAATTGAAGTTTATACTTATAATCTAAATTTAATAAAAAAATTGGTAAATATAACTTCAAATAAATTAAGTAATTTATGAAAAAAAATGCAATAATTTTTGGTGTTAACGGTCAGGATGGTTCTTATCTTGCAGAATTCTTAATCAAAAAAAATTATGTTGTTCATGGAACAAGAAGATACTCTAGTGTTAATAACATTAAAAATTTATACAATGTAATAAATGAAAAAAATTTTTTTTTACATTATTCAGACGTAACAGACTCATCAAATATACAATCAATTATTAATGAATTTAAACCAGATGAAATTTATAATCTTGCTGCTCAATCCCATGTTCATGTCTCTTTTTTTACCCCCGAATACACTGCTGATGTTGATGCTTTGGGTCACTTAAAAATACTTGAAGCCGCAAGAAAAATAAAAAAAAAAATAAAAATTTATAACGCCTCGACAAGTGAATTATTTGGATCAACTATCCAAAAACCACAAAATGAAATGACGACTTTTGAACCAGTATCCCCATACAGTATTGCTAAACAATATGCTTTTGGAATATCAAAAATTTATAGAGAAGCTTATGGAATGTTTATTTGCAATGGAATTTTATTTAATCATGAGTCGCCAAGAAGAGGATTATCATTTATTACAAGAAAAATATCTAAAGCGGTATCGGATATTATTAACAATAAAATAAATTTTTTTTCAGTTGGAAATTTAAATGCAAAGCGTGACTGGGGCTATGCAAAAGAGTACGTCGTACCAATGTGGAAAATGCTACAAAAAAATAAACCTGATGATTACGTCATTGCAACTGGAAAACAATATACAGTTAGAGAATTTATAACAAAATGTTTTAAATATGTAGATAAAGAAATTACTTGGACTGGAACAGGCGATAAAGAATTAGGGAAAGATAAATATGGCAAAACTCTTGTTAAAGTAGATAAATTTTATTATAGACCAAATGAAGTAAGAGATTTATTGGGAGATTCAAAAAAAGCTCAAAAAGAATTAAATTGGAAACCAAAAACTAATATTGATGGTCTTGTAAAAATTATGATGGATCATGATTTAAATTTAAAAAATGAATAAAAAAATACCAATCTCCAAACCATACTTGGATAATTCAGCAAAAAAAAATCTTAATGATGCTATAAAAACAAATTGGATATCTTCACAAGGAAAATATATAAAACTTTTTGAAAGTGCCTTTGAAAAATTTAATGATTCAAAGTATTGTGTTGCTGTTTCCAATGGATCAGTTGCATTAATTTTGGCATTAAAAGCAATAAAATTATCCTATGGAGATAAAGTAATAGTCCCAAATATAACTTTTTCTGCAACAATAAATTCAATTATAAATATTGGGGCTAAGCCAATTATTGTTGATATAAATGAAAATAATTGGACTATAAACATTGATGAAATAGAGAAAAATATTAATAAAAATACAAAGGCTATTGTTTTAGTTCATGTCTATGGAAATGTAGCGGATGTAAAAAAAGTTAATTATCTTGCAAAAAAATATAATTTAAAAATAGTTGAAGATTGTGCCGAAGCTCATGGAGCAAATTATAAAGGAAGGAAAGTTGGTAATTTTTCTGATGTTGGTTGTTTTTCATTTTATGCAAATAAAATATTTACAACGGGCGAAGGTGGAATTTGCTGCACTAATAACAAGAAAATTTTTAATAGATTAAAATTACTTAGGGATCAAGGTTTAAATATAAAAAAATTCAATAATCGTTCAATTAAAAAATATTATTGTGAAGATTATGGATTTAATTTTAGAATGACAAACTTACAAGCAGCGATCGGTGTTTCTCAAATTAGAAATTCAAAAAAAATTTTAAACAAAAGAAAATTAATTGATAAATATTATAAAAAATATTTAAAAAAAAATAACTTTATATCTTACCCTGTAAATAAAAAAAATATAAATTCTGTCAACTGGTTATTCACTATCCAAATAAAAAAAAATATAATTAATTTAATTAGATATTTAAGTAAAAATGGTATTGAAACCCGACCTATTTTTTACCCATTTAATAAAACTAAAATATATAAAAAATATATTAAAAAAAATAATAGATACAATAATTCAAATAAATTATTTAGAAGTGGAATTTCATTACCAACATTTCATAATATTAAAGAAATACAAATTAAACATATTTGTAATTTAATTAACTCATATTGTAGTGAACAAAAATAAAATCTTTATAATTGCAGAAGCAGGAGTAAATCATAATGGATCTTTAAAAAATGCATTAAAATTAGTTAGAATTGCAAAAAAATGTGGTGCAGATGCAATAAAATTTCAATTATTCAACATGTTTGAACAAATTTCAAAGAATGCTCCAACTGCTCCATACCAAAAAAAAAGAACTAGCAAAAAAAATATGCTTGAAATGGCAAGATCCTATAATCTTGATTGGAATGAACACGTTAAAATTAAAAATTACTGTATGAGGCTAAAAATTGAATATATGGCTTCATGTTTTGATAGTAAATCAGTAGATTTTTATAAAGAAAAATTAAAGGCAAACCAAATAAAAATAGCATCATCAGAAATTGATAATCATAAATTACTTAAATACATAAATAAAAAATTCAAAAAGGTAATATTAAGCACTGGCATGGCAAACCTGAATGAAATTAATAAAGCTAGAAAGCTACTAAAAAAGGTAAAACACCTTGTTATAATGCAATGCACATCATTGTATCCAACACCAATAGAAGATTTAAACTTAATTTATATAGATTATTTTAAAAAAAAATACAATCTTGAAGTTGGTTTAAGCGATCACACAAGAAGTAATATACCATCATTAGTATCATTAGGACTTGGAGCAAAATATTTAGAAAAACATTTTACAATTAGCAAAACTTTAAAGGGTCCAGATCATTCAATGTCCCTAAACCCTAATGAATTAAAAAAATATATAAATAATATTAGGATTGCAGAAAAGTGTTTTGGGTATTTAAATAATAAACCAACCTCAAAAGAAAAAAAAATTATTAAATTTTCAAGAAGGGGACTTTTTTCCTCTAAATTTTTGAGAAAAGGAAAAAAAATAAATTTGAATGACTTAGTTTATAAAAGACCTGCATCATATATGTCAATCAGTGAGGAAAAACAAATACTAGGCAAGAGAATTAATAAAAATTTGATGTCAGATCAACCAATTTTAAAGAAATATTTTAAGAAATGAAATTTATTTTTGCTGGCATAAGAAAAGAGGCACTATTAGCATCAAAGTATTTTTTTGAAATTGATAGTATCTATACTGTTAAAAATTCAAGAGTTCATTCATACGCTAAAAAAAAAAAAATCAAATTCTTTTTAGTGAATAAAAAAAATAGATCAAAAATCTTTATGAAAATGAAAAAAAATAAATGTAAAGTGATTTTTAGTGCTGGCTTTCCATATATTTTTCCAAAATATACATTAAATTCATTTAAGATAAAAATTAATTCTCATCCAAGCCTATTACCTAAAAATAAAGGAGTAAGCCCAATTAAAGAAGTTTTCTATTCCAATAAGAATAAAATAGGTGTCACTTTACACATAATGACAAATAAAGTAGATAGTGGAAAAATTATATATCAAGATTATATATATAAACAAAAAATATCTTTAAAGAAAATTTATCAACTGGTTTTTAAATATTTGGAACCATTAGTAGTTATAAAAGGTATTCAAAAAATTCTTAAATAGAATGATAGGTGGTTTAAAATATGTTGATATATATGATTATAAATTAAAAAAAAAAATAAATAAAAATTATTTTTATTGTAATGGAAGAATTGCATTTAAATCTATTTTAGAAAAAATTGATAATAAAAAATATAAAGAAATTTATTTACCTAACTATATTTGTGAAAGCTTAATCCAATCAATACCAAAAAAAAAATTTAAAATTAAATTCTATAAAATACAAAATAATTTTAATGCGATTTTTCCAAATTGTAAAAATTCAATAATTCTAAATATTGAGTATTTTGGAAAAAAAAATGTCATCCCAAGAAATATAAAAAAGTCTAATATAATAATTATAGATAAAACTTTTTCCTTTCAAAAAAACTACAAAATTAAAGATAAATTTGAGTTTTATTTTGCATCGTTACGTAAAATTTTTCCATCGTTAATATGTGGTATTTCAAGTTTACCTAATAATCAAAAAAAATATTTTTCTAATAAGATTATTGATCAATATCATAATGCACTTTCTGGATACTTTCTAAAGAAAAATTATTTAAAACAAAGTTTCGATGTAAGAGATAAAAAAATTGAGAAAATATATTTGAATAAAATTTCAAGTGTAGAAAATTTTTTTAATGATTTTAATTTAAATTATAATGTAGATAAAATATTTTTAAATTATTTTACTAATATTAATTTTAAAAAGGTTTACACGAATTTAACAAAAAATAATTTATTTATTTATAAATTGTTAAAAAACAATAAATCTATTAATTTTATTAGGGACAAAAATTTTAAATATCTTCTAATCAATACTACAAAAAAAATATCTCTAATAAAATTCTTGAGGAAATTTGATATATATATTAGTGAATATTGGGAAAGACCTAAAAAACTAAAAAAAAAAAGGCTTTCACATAACTTATATGAAAATCTTATAATAATTCCAAATGATACAAATTATAAAAAAAAGGAATTAAAAAAAATAGCAAAATATTTTAAATTATTTTTTAAAAAATATGAAAATACAAATTCTAGACTCGTTACAAGATAGAGATAAGTGGTTGATTATTTTTGAAAGGTTAAACATAAAAAATGATATATTTTATGATCCCGAATACCTCAATCTATTTTTAACTGATAATGCCAAAGCAAATTTATTTCTTGTGGAAGAAAATAATAATTATTGGATAAATTGTTTTATAAAAAAAAGAATTTTAAATTATAAGTCCTTGGACAATAAAATTTTTTATGATTTAGAGTCCCCGTACGGTTATAGTGGACCACTATCAAATGTAAATAAAGAAGAATATTTAGAAAAGTTTCAAGATGTATATTTTGATTGGTGTATCTCAAATAATATTTTAGTAGAATTTGTTAGATTTCATCCTTTGTTAAACAATCATGTATTTTTTAAAAATTTAGATAATGTGATGTTTGAAAGAGTAAATAGATATACAGATTTAACTGAATTCAGTGGGGATATTAATTTTTTTAATCCAAAAGTAAGAAACAAAATCCGTAAAACTGAAAAGCTTAATTTAACAATAGATGACGAATTGACAGAAACAAATTTTAATGATTTTAAGACAAATTATTTAAACTTTTTAAAAGAGATCAAGGCAGACGAATTTTATAAGTTTAACGATTTATTTTTTAATAATCTTTTTTTACTAGTAAAAAAAAAAGGTTTTCTATTAACTATTAAAAATAAAGATAATTTTTTGGGTAGTTCTATATTTATTGGAAATAACAATTATTTAAATTACTTTTTAACCGTTATAACAAAAAAAAAGTCATTCCCAGGCATAAACAATCTAATATTATATAATGCATATAAAATTGGAAAAAAAAAAACTATAAATATTGTAATTTAGGAGGAAGTTTAAGTAGCAAAAAAGATAGTCTCTTGGAGTTTAAAATGTCGATGTCAAACAAAAAAAGTAAATTTTATATAGGATATAAAGTTTACAATAAAAAATTATATTTCAATATATTGGATGAATATAAAACTAAATATCCTACAGTATATAAAAAACATAAAAATAAAATTTTATGTTACAATTTTATAAATAATTAAGTGACAAAATAATTTCATAATTCCATTATGTACAATTTTAGTTTTAAAATGCCCAGAAAAGCAGAAATAGTTGTTTATGATAACAATAATTCTAAATATTTCATGCCATTTATTAAAAATAAAAGATATGAAATTTTATTTACTAGAAAAGAAAAAATTTATTTTTATATACTTTTAAAAGCAATTTTTGCTTATGGTTTTAAAAACATTTATTATAATTATAAAAAAATATTTATAGATATAGTAAAACCAAAAATTCTAATTACTTACACAGATAACGACTTAGATTTTTTAAAATTTAAGCTTAAAAATATAAAAAAAATAGCTATACAAAATTCATATAGAAGAGCATGCTTTCCAGATTTATTCTCATTTCTTAAATACGAAAAAAAAAAAATTTACTCACTAGATCATATTTTTTGTTTTAATAATTATATAGGAAAAAAGTATCAATCTTATTTAGGATGCAATTTCACCTCTATAGGTTCTTTAAAAAATAATATTGTAAAAAAAAAAAAAAATATTAATAAAAATTCTTTAGCTTATATTTCTCAATTTAGACCATTTAAAACAAATAAAAGTAAAAATTTTTTATTTGATTTTAAAAATTTTGATAAATTTATGTCTAATTCATTACTTAAGAAAAAGGATTTTAAAAATATCAAAAGATCGTCATTTTATGAACATGACAAAAAAATATTTAAGCATGTTTCTGAATTCTGTAAAATTAAAAATCTTAATTTATTCGTAATCGGAGAGTCAAAATATTTTCCTGAGGATGAAAAAAATTTTTACTCTCAAATAACAAAAAATAAATTTAAATTTTTAAAAAGAAAATCTGAGGATAGCTCATATAAATATATTGATAAATTCGAATATATTACAGGCGTTGACTCTACAATGTTATATGAAAGTTCTGCTAGAGGTAAAAAGGTAGCTTTTTTTTCTGGTCGTGAGTCTTGTTTTAAAGGTTACAAGGATTACTTCAATTGGCCAAATAATATTTATCCAAAAGGTTTATTTTGGTCTAATGAAACAAATAAACAAGAGATTTTCAGAGTTTTAAATAACTTAAAAAATAAAAAATTAATAAGTACTAATAATATTATTTATGATTATAAAAATACAAAGATAGTTAAAAAATTAAATAAAATATTAAACAAAATATGAAATTTCTTTGTCTTATTTGTGCCCGTGGAGGCTCCAAAGGAATTAAAAATAAAAATTTACTAAAAATTGGAAAAAAAACCTTACTTCATCATTCAATAGATATTGCAAAGAAAACAAATATGTTTTCTAAAATTGTTGTATCCACAGATAGCAAAAAAATAGCTGATCATGCCAAAATTAATGGTGCAGAAGTTCCCTTTTTAAGACCAAAAAAATTGTCTAGAGACAATAGCGCTGAAATAGGTGCATGGAAACATGCTATAAACTTTTTTAAAAATAAAAATATTGAATTTGACGGATTAGTTTCTTTGCCATGCACATCACCATTAAGAAATTTAAATGATGTAATTAGATGTGTCAAAAAATTTAAAACAAAAAAATTTGACTCAGTTATTTCAGTTAAAAAATCTACTAGAAATCCTTATTTTAATATGATTGAAAAAAAAAGATATAATAATTATGATATTGTCATTAGAGGTAAAAAATATATTCATAACCGCCAGATGGCTCCAATTACCTACGATGTCTCAACAGTTTGTTTTGTTTCAAAAATTAAATATATATTAAAACATAAAAATTTATTTGAAGGTAAAGTGGGAATTGTTGAAATTCCATTAAATAGATCTATAGATATTGATAATCAGATAGATTACAAATTAGCAAAAATCATATATGAAAAAAAAATATAAATTTGATTTCACTAATAAAAATATCGTTATCACAGGTGGATTTGGAAATCTTGGCAAATATCTAACAAAAGCTTTCTTAGAATTAAATGCGAATGTCATTATAGTAGATAAAATGATCAATAAAAAAAAAAATAATAAAAAATTAAAATTATTTAGAGTTGATATATCTAATTTTTCAGAAATTGCATCGTTTTACAAAACATTAAGAAAAAAAAAAATTTCAATTGATTGTTTGATAAATAATGCAAGCTATAATCATTCAGGTATTTTAAAAAAATACATTGGTAAAATAAATGATCAAGATGATTTAGTGTTTAAAAAAGTATTAGATGTAAATCTTATTGCTCCATTTATCTTATCAAAATACTTATCAAAATTAATGTTAAAAACTAAAGATCCAAATATTATTAATGTGTCTTCAATTTATTCTAATTTGGCTCCAGATTTTAGAATATACAATAATACACCAATGGGAAATTCTGCAGCATATAGTTCTTCAAAATCTGGATTAAATCAGTTAACAAGATGGTTAGCTAGTAATTTAGCTCCAAAAATCAGGGTAAATTCAATATCCCCAGGCGGCATAAAGAAATTCCAAAAAAATATTTTTATAAAAAAATACAAATCTAAAGTCTTATTAAATAAAATGGCAAAAGAAGAAGACATAGTGGGACCAATTTTATTTTTAGCATCCGACATTGCAAGCTACATTACTGGAGAAAATCTAACTGTTGATGGGGGGTACAGTTCGATTTGAATATGAGAATATTAGTAACAGGATGTGCAGGTTTTATAGGTGCAGAAACATGCTGCTCTTTGGAAAAAATTTCTTCAAAAATCATAGGAATTGACACTTTAAATAAATATTATTCAGTAAAACTTAAAAAATTACGACTAAACAGAGTAAAAAATAAATTAGGTAAGAAGTTTAAATTTTTTAAAGTAAATTTAAATGACAAAAAAGAATTAAAAAAAATTTTTACAAAATATAAATTTGATGTAGTTATTAATTTAGCCGCCCAAGCAGGAGTAAGGTATTCATTAAAAAATCCAAAATCATATATTGAAAATAATATTAATGGTTTTTTTAATTTGTTAGAGGTTTGTAATGAATTCAAAATAAAACAAATAATATCCGCTAGCTCTAGTAGTATATACGGTGAAGAAAAAAATTTTCCATTAAAAGAAATCTTTAGTAAAAATAAGCCTATTCAGCTTTATGCAGCAACAAAGCTATCAAATGAAGTGATGGGACACGCTTATTCAAGTTTATACAATCTGAGAATTGTATTTTTAAGATTTTTTACCGTTTATGGACCATGGGGAAGACCAGATATGCTTTTGTTTAAATTAGTTAAAAATATTAAAGAAAATAAATATATTGATATATACAATAATGGAAGACACGAAAGAGACTTTACATACATAGATGATATATCAAATGGAATAGTCAAATGTATTATCTATGATAAAAATTTATTTAAAAATTCAAAATTTCAAATATTAAATATGGGTAGAGGTAAGCCTATAAAGTTACTAAATTTCATAAATATAGTTGAATCAAAAATGAATAAAAAAGCAAAGAAAAGATATTTACCAATTCAAAAAGGTGACGTATTTAAAACATTTGCTGATATTAAACTATCTAAAAGTAAAATTAAATATAACCCAAAAGTGAACTTTAAAACTGGAATTTCAAAATTTATAGATTGGTATTTAAAACATGAAAAAAAAATTTAAAATTTTTTTAAAATCAAATAAATCTAAAAATTATTTAATTACAATAGCTATAGGGAAAGATTATTTTTCAAGTTGGAAAAAATACTCATTAAAAAATTGGATGTATTATTGTAAAAAAAATTCTTTAGGATTAATTGTCATAACAGATCACTTGATAGACAAGAATGATAAATTTTGGAAAAAACCAACATGGCAAAAATTTTTAATTGCAAATTATTTCTATAAGTTAAGGGAAAAAATCATAATTAATAATATTTGTTATATTGATACAGATTTTTTTATTAGCCCAATTGCACCAAATATATTTAATTTTATGAATAAAAAAAAAATTTCTGTTATATCTATGAGAAATAGATTGCCATATCCTTATCTAGAAGTGAGGAAAAAAATTGCTTATTATAGAAAAAAATTTTACTCAAATAAGTACCCTTTAGATTCCTCTTTATTTATAAGTTTAAAAGATTTATATAAACACCATGATTTAGCTGTCCAAAAAGATGAAGCATGCGCTGGACTATTTATTTTTAATTTAAAAAAATTTCAAAAAAAATTTAAAGAATGGTTTTATTTGTATGAAAAAGATGTTTATTCGATCACAAACTCTGGTGATCAAACACACTTTAATTTTCATATACAAAATGAAAGATTAGATCATTGGATAGATTATAAATTTCAAACATCCTGGTTATATGAAATGGCTTGGAATTATCCATTTTTATATGAAAAAAAAAATTTACATCAATTTGCACATCTCATTATAGAGTCTACTCTTTTAAAATGCCATTTTTTGCACTTTGCAGGAACTTGGCCTGAGAGTAATTTCTGGAGAACAGACAAACTATTTAAAAAAAAAAATAAGATAAATTTATTAAATAATTTAAATAAATATTTAAAAATGAAAGTAAAGGGGAAACCAGTAGGCATGAAAAAGTTTAATTCATGAAGCAAAAAGTATTAATTTTCTACCCTTTTAGATTTAGAAATTATGATTATGATAGGTTTGAAATTAAATATTTAGAAAAAGATTTTAAAATTTACATTTTTGATCTTTTAGATGTTATACATCCACATTTTAGTAAAGCTTATCCAAAAGAAAAATATATACACAAAAATATTTATAAATTTCAAAATTTTAATGAAATAAAAAAATTTTTGAACTTAAATAATTTTTATAATAAAAATGAAAGCATTAAAGTTTTAAATTTTGTTAATTCAGTAAATATAAATAGTTTAAGAATAAATGTACTTATAAACAGTTTAAATTTAAAAATACATAAATTTTATAATCCTGGAAACTATTTTTGGAAAAAAAATAATTTACCAATTTTTAAAAGAATTTTATTTTCACTAACACAAGTTTTTTTTGATACCCCTCGATTTATTTGGAATCTAAAAGTTAGATTTTTTAATTTAATAAATAATTTATTTAATGTAAAGGCTGATCTAACATTTGTAGCTGGAAAAGAATATTTAAAATTTTTTAAAGAAAAAAAAGTAGTAAAAATAAATTCTTGGGATTATTCAAGATTAATAAGAAATAAAAAAAAAATAAAATCCTACAAATATAAAATTATAACATTTTTAGACTCACCTGGGCCTTTATTTAAATCTGATAGTTATTTACTTAAACGGAAAAATGATGAAACAGCTGATAAAACTTACCCTTCTCTAAACAATTTTTTTGGAATTTTAGAAAAAAAATATAAAGCTAAAGTAGTCATAGCTGCACACCCTAAAACAAAACATAAAAAGAAACCAAAATATTTTTATGGTAGAAAAGTTGTACATGGAAAATCTTTAGAATTAATTTACAATTCAAAATTAGTTGTAACCAGAAACTCTTCAGCGATAACTTATGCAATAGAGTATAATAAGCCAATATTATTTATTTATACTGATGAAATTTTAGAAAAAAAAAGTCTCGGTTTTTACAATATATATTTTCTTGCAAAAGAGTTGGGTTTAAATGCATTAAATATAAACACAAAAATTAAGATAAACAAAAAATTTAATTTTAGTAGAAATAGATATTTTTTATTTAAAAAAAAATATTTTTCTGACCTTAAAAAATTAAGAACAAATTTCGATATTATGAAAGAGGAACTTAAAAAAAAATAGATTATATATTATGTGTTTGTTGATTACAGATAAAAAGAATAATAATAAAAAAAATATTTTACACTGGTCTAGTAAGAATACAGAAAATGATGAGATTTCAATATTTAGTATTATAGAAAAAACACCTGATAAATACAGATTGAAATACCTTGAAATAATTAACAATTTATCAGAATTCAAATTCTCAGGTAAAAAATTTTCTGAAGAATTAAATATCACAAATAATTTTAGTTCATTTTGGTCTTCTGATTTTTATGAAAAAAGTTTTTACAAGAACCCAAAAATAATTAATATAATTAAATTATTAGCTTTAGAAGATTATCTTGCTGAAAATAATGTTAAGGAAGTAAAATTAGATTTAGAAAACTATAGTGATGTTGAGTCAATTTCTTTTCTCTGTAAACAAAAAAATATTAATTTAAAAAAAAAAAATAATTTTCTTAAAAAAGTTTTTTTTTTAATTAGTGAATTTAACAAATATAATTTATTATTAATATTAATTAAATTTTTAAAATTTGTTTTAGTTAGATACTCTTTTTTTAAAATTAATTTGACCAAATTAAATAAAGGTAATATAAAAAATATATTTTTTACATACTCGATATATTCTGATCAGGAAAAGATTAAAAATGGAAACTATAATTCAAAATATTGGGATCCATTATTAAATAAAACAGATATTGAAAAAGAATCTTTATTTTTTAATATTTATTTTCAAAAAGAAAAAAAATTATTGATAAATGAAATACTTAATTTGCAAAAGATTAGAAATAAAAATAGGATTTTTTTTGTTGAGCAATTATTTGATTTAAAAATTTTTTTTAAAATTATTTCTGCATGGTTTAAATCCATAAAAAAAACAATTAGCTTAAAACCAATTCTCTTTAAATATTTAAAACAAAAAAATATTTTATATTTAAAATTATATATTCATAATGATTATTTTAATAGTTTTGTTGGTTTACCAATTCTTACAAATTTTTATTATTTTTTTATTTTTCAAAGAATTTCAAAAAAATTAAATAATGTAAAAAAAATATTTTATTTATATGAAAATCAAGGTTGGGAAAAAATAATGAATTTTCATTTTAATGACAAGTGTGATACCTTAGCAGTCAATCATGCATCAATAAGATTTTGGGATTTAAGATTTAGTCAATACTTAAATGAACCAGAAAATATAAAACCCAACTTTTATCTAGTAAATGGAAAAGATTCATTAAATAAATTTCTCAATTTTGGTTATCCCGAAATGAAAATAAGAAAAGTAGAAGCTCTCAGATACTATGATTTATCAAAAAAAATAAAAAGTACAAATTTGAAAAGTAAGCCTTCTAAAAAAGTTCTTGTAGTCTCAGATGCACTTGAAATAGCAAATAAATCTATAGCTAGTTGCCTTAATCATTTAAGTGATGAAATTATAAGACATTTTACATTCACTTTAAAAGAGCATCCAATAAAAAAATTTCATTATAAAACAAAAGTAAATTTAAAAAATTCTGAAGATGATTTGTTTAATCTAAAAAAAGAACATGATATAGTAATAGTTAGCAATGCTACAACAGCAATTGTTGATCTACATCTTTTAGGATATAAAATAATATGTCCAATAGGTTTTGATACTTTCAATTTGTCTCCATTAGCTTACAATGAAAAAATATTATTTTTAAGCAATTACTCAAAAATAAACGAAATATTATTAAATTTGATTAATAATGATAATAATATAAATAAAAAAATAGATTTTTTTTATTTCCAAGAAGATTTAAATTTTTGGAGATCAATTATAAAATATGATTAATGATAAAGTTGTTCTAGTAACGGGCATAGGAAAAGGAATTGGAGCTGAAATCTTTAATAGATGTCAAAGAGATTCCAAGTTTGTATTTGGTATAGTAAGAAGTAAAAAAGATTTTTTAAAATTAAGAAAAGATATAAATACAAATAAATCCAAAATTTTTTTAGGTGATATTAAGGACTCAAATTTAATAAAAAAAATATTTAATTTTTCAAAAAAATCAAAATTTAAAATAAATTGTCTTGTAAATAATGCTGGAGAAAGACAAAGAATTCCATTTCTCAAAATTAAGAAAAAACAAATAAAAAACATTTTTTTAAATAATTATGAAAATCAATTTTTTTTGTGTCAGGAGTTTGTTAAATTTGTAATAAGAAATGATTTAAAAAAAACTTCAATTGTCAATTTAGGTTCAATCGTTGGTGTCAATGGTTTTAAAGAACTTTCTGGATATGCTTCAACAAAACAAGCTCTAGAGGGTCTTACCAAATGTTTAGCAGTTGAATTTGCAAAAAAAGATATAAGAGTAAATATTGTTCACCCTGGCTTTATAAAAACTTCTTATTATGAAGATTTTGTAAAATACAAAAAAAAAATTTATAATTGGACGCTATTGAGAACACCTCAAAAAAGATGGGGAGAACCAGAAGACGTTTCAAATCTTATATGTTTTTTATTGTCTGATGAGTCAAAGTTTATTACAGGTCAATCATTTATATGTGACGGAGGATGGGTATCTTCATGAATAAAAAAATTAAAGTAGTTGGATTAATACCAACTAGACTTAATTCATCAAGACTTCCTCAAAAAGCACTTTTGATGATACATAAAATTCCTTTAGTTGTTCATACCTATAAAAGAGCCAAAATGAGTAAAAAATTAGACGATCTCTATATTTGTTGTGATGATATGAAAATTTTTAAGACAGTAAAAAAATATAAAGTAAAAGCTATTATGACTTCTAAACATCATAAAAATGGAACAGAGAGAATAAATGAAGCATACAAAAAATTAAATGTTAGATATGATTTAGTTGTGGATATACAAGGCGACGAGCCGTTGATAAGTCCTTTCCATATTGATCAGGTTGTTAAATATCATACTAAAAATATTCAGTCAGATATAGTTTTACCAAATTTAAAAATTAAAGTAAAAAATAACACCAATATTGTTAAAGTAGTTAAAGACATTAAAAATAATGTTTTGTATCTTTCAAGAGGAAATGTACCTTTTGAATTTAAAAATAGAGTTGATTGGTTTAACAAACATTTGTCTATAGTATCTTTTAAACCTGAAGCTTTAGAAAAATTTTCTTTAAACAAAAAAACCCCATTAGAAAAAGCAGAGGATATTGAGTTATTAAGGGCTTTAGAAATTGGTTTAAAAATTAAAACTTTAAACTTAAAAGGTGATAGTTTTTCAGTTGATGTTCCCGAAGATTTTGAAAAAGCCTCTGAAGTAATGACTAAAGATAAATTTTTTAAACTTTATAAATAAGTTTTATGAAAATTTCTTATAAAGTAAATAAAATTAATCATAATATTCATATCAAAAATAAAATTGATCAAAGTATTATTAATGAAATTCAGAAAAGTAAAAGTGATAAAAAAATTTTACTTATCTATGACGAAAAAATAAAAAAAGCAGGCATTGATAAAATAATTAAATTATTAAAAAATTCAGGGTGTGATATTTCTGCATTCAATTTTAAAGGAAAAAAAAAAAATAAAAATGAAAAAACTTTATTTAGTTTAATAAACCTTATGATTAAAAAAAAATTTACAAAAAGGTCTATACTTATATCTTTCGGTGGAGGTGTTTTAGGTGATATTAGTGCTTTAGCAGCAAGTTTATATCACAGAGGGATAATATATTTTTACGTACCATCAACTATGACATCAATAATAGATAGTTGCATAGGTGGCAAAACAGGAATTAACTACAAAAACATAATAAACTCTGTTGGAAATTATTATCATGCGAAATCAGTATTTATTTTTTTGGAAGTTTTAAATGATTTACCAAAAAGAGAGTATTTATCTGGTATAGCAGAAGTTTTGAAATGTGGATTAATAAAAAAAAATAAAATTTTAAATCTTCTTCAAAATAATATTAATAAAATAATTAATAGGGACCCAATTGAAATAAAAAAACTAATCTATGAAACCTTAAATACAAAAATACACTTTTTCAAAAATGATATAAATGAGAATAATAAAAGACTTTTTTTAAATTTCGGGCATACTTTTGCTCATTCAATTGAAATGGCTACAGAAAAACTATTTAAAAAAGAACTTTTAAGACACGGGGAGGCAGTTGGAATTGGAATTTTATGTGAAATAATGCTCTCAAATACCAAAAAAAATCAATTATTTTTTCTTTCAGAAAAAATATTAAAAAATTATAATCTTCCAACAAGTCTCAATTATTATAACCATAATGTAAATAAACAGAAATTAGTAGATGAAATCTATAGAGGAGTTTTTCTTGATAAAAAAAAAATAAGTAAATATCCTAGATTTATAAGTTTGAAAAAAATTTATAATCCAAAAATTAAAGAAATAGAAGATACAGGAAAAATATTAGAAGTTATAAAATTATTTACTTAAAAAATGATAAAAAAAATTAAAAAATTCTACAAAAAAAAAAAAATATTAATTTTAGGGCACACAGGTTTCAAGGGCTCATGGTTAACACTGGTTTTGAGTAAATTTGATGCAGATTTATATGGAATATCTTTAGGCACAACATCTACACCTTCAAATTATAATGTATCTAAAATAAGTAATAAAATCAAAGATTATAAGATTGACATAAGAGATTTTAAAAAATTAAGAAAAAAAATTAATTCTATAAATCCAGATATAATATTTAATTTAGCTGCACAATCACTTGTGAGGGAGTCATTTAGAAATCCTTTTAATACTTGGTCAACTAATTTAATAGGTTCATTAAATTTACTTGAAATTTTAAAAATTAGAAAAACAAAAAAGAAAATTACTCTTGTTTTGATTACAAGTGATAAATGTTATAAAAATATAAATAAGTCCCAAGGATATAAGGAAAATGATATTTTAGGAGGTCATGAGCCTTATGGGGCTTCCAAAGCATCAGTTGAAATTTTATTTCATTCATATTTTCAATCTTTTTTTAAAAATAATAAAAATATAGCAATGGCAACCGCAAGAGCGGGAAATGTAATAGGTGGAGGCGATTGGTCTAAAGACAGAATAATTCCAGATTTAGTTAAAAATTATAAAAAAAGAAATAAAATTTTAATTAGATATCCTAACTCGACTAGACCTTGGCAACATGTTTTAGATCCAATTTTTGGATATATATATTTGGGCTATATGTTAAATAGAAATAAGTCTAAAATAAATGGAGAGTCATTTAATTTTGGACCATTATTAAGAAAAAATTATACAGTTAAATTTTTATTAAATAGAATAAAAAGCTATATTCCAAAATTTAAATGGAAAGTATCTAAAAATAAAATAAATTTTAATGAAGCAGACTTACTAAACTTGAATTCAAATAAAACTTCAAAATTAATTAAATGGAAAAATATACTTGATTTTGAACAGAGTGTATTTCTGACTGCTGAGTGGTATAAAACATACTTTGAAAGAAAAAATATGTACCAAAAAAGTATTCAACAAATAAATAATTACATGAAAAAATTAAATTAATGAAAGTTGTTATACTTGCAGGTGGTTTTGGTACAAGAATATCAGAGTATACAAAAACCATACCAAAACCGATGGTAAAAATTGGAAAATATCCAATTATAGTCCATATAATGAAGCATTACCAAAAATTTGGTTTCAACAATTTTTATATTGCATTGGGTTACAAATCAGAAGTAATAAAAAATTACTTCAAAAATGCTAATTTTAAATGGAAAGTTAATCTAATTGACACTGGAAAAAATACAATGACAGGAGGTAGACTAAAAAGATTGACTAAATATTTAAATAATGAAACTTTTTTAATGACTTATGGAGATGGTGTATCAAATATAAATTTAAAAAAGTTGTTAAATTTTCATAAAAAAAATAAAAAGCTCGTCACGATGTCGGCAGTAAGACCACCAGCAAGATTTGGAGCTCTCAGGCTAGTAGGAAATGAAGTAAAATACTTTAAAGAAAAATCAAGTTTAGATGAGGGTTGGATTAATGGAGGTTTTTTTGTAATTGAACCGAAATTTTTAAAATATATTAAAGGAGATAAAACATATTTAGAAAAAAGTCCTTTAGAAAAATGTGCAAAAGAAAAACAATTAATTGCATATAAGCATAAAGGCTTTTGGCAATGTATGGATACTAAAAGAGATAAAGATAATCTTGAAAAAATTTTTAGGAAAAAAAAAAGATTTGAGTAAAAAATTATTAATAATTGGTGGAACAGGTTTTTTAGGATACCACGTCGCTGTAAAAGCAAAAAAAAAAAATTGGATGGTACATAGTATTTCATCAAGAAAGCCTAAAAAAATAAGGTATCTGAAGAATGTAAAGTATTTAATTTGTGACATAACAAATAAAAAGCATGTAAACAAATCACTAAATTCAAAATATGACTATATTATTAATTTTGGAGGTTATGTAGATCATTCAAATAAAAAAAAAACTCACTCATCACACTTTAACGGCTGTAAAAATTTAATAGATATAATTCAAAAAAAAAAAATAATACCCTCTAAATTTATTCAAATTGGTAGTAGTATTGAAAATTTAAAAAGTAAATCACCACAATCTGAATTATACCCTAAACTTAATTATAAAATAAAATCTGTATATGGTTACTCAAAATTATTAGCCACAAGATATTTAATAAATCATTTTAGGAAAAAGAATTTTCCTGCAATTATCTTAAGGCCCTATATAATTTATGGACCAAAACAGGACTCAAATCGCTTTATACCTTTTGTAATTGAAAATTGTAAAAAAAATAAAAAATTTATTTTATCAACTTGTGAACAACATAGAGATTTTTTATTTATTGATGATTTCGTGAGATTAATTTTTAAAGTTTTGAGTTCAGACTCTAAAAGTCATGGCAATATTTTTAATGTAGGATATGGCAAACCTATAAAATTGAAAAAAATTGTGAAATTAATTAGAAATAAAATTAACAAAGGTTTGCCGGATTTTGGAAAATTTAAATTAAGACCTGATGAAATAAATATTCAGTATCCAAATATAAAAAAAATAAAAAAATTTTTTGGTTGGTCTCCAAAAACTAAATTTATTAATGGTTTAATAAAAACAATTAATCAAAATTGAAAATGAATAATCTAGTCAGCGTTATTATGAACTGTAGAAATGGTGAAAAATACTTAAATGAAAGTTTAGCTTCGGTTTTAAATCAAACCTTTTTAAATTGGGAACTCATATTCGTTGATAATATGTCAGGTGATCAAAGTAAAAAAATATTTTTTCAACATCAAGATAAAAGATTAAAATACTTTAACACAAATAGTAATCTAAATTTAGGTGCCGCCAGGCAGTTTGCATTAGATAAATGCGAAGGAGAGTTTGTTGCATTTCTTGATACAGATGATTTATGGGAAAAGGAAAAATTAGAAAATCAAATAAAATACTTTACTGATCCACAAGTTGGGATGGTAATATCAAATACAATTTTTTTTTCAGATCAAAAAAAAAAAAATTTTTTATAAAAAAAAACCACCAACGGGATATGTTTTAAATGAATTGTTAAATAAATACTTTATCAGTTTGGAGACGCTAGTTTGTAGAAAATCTTTTATGGATAAAATATTATTCAAATTTGATGAAGGGTACACTATGATAAGTGACTTAGATCTAACTTTAAGATTAGCCAAAGTAAGCAAGTTAGAATATAGTCCAAATATACTTGCTAAATGGAGAATACACAGAGCAAGCGAAACTTGGACAAAAAAAAACAAATTTTTTTCGGAAAAACTATTATTATTTTCAAAATTACAGAATGACATTAAATTTAACAATGATAACGAAACAAAAAAATATTTAAATTTTTTTAAAAATAATACTCATTACAACATTGTTTATTACCAGATTGAGAATAACTTTAAAAAAAATGAAATATTAAATAATTTGAAAAAAATAAATAATATTGATGTTAAATATATTTTAACTTTTTTGCTGTTAAATTTACCTCTTAAAGAAAATTTGATAAAACTAATTAGAAAACTTACACAATTAAGTCCAAAATGAAAAATTTGCACTATTTCTATAATGGAAGAAGTACATTAAATTTCATTTTAGAGAAATTAAATATAGATAAAGATAAAAAAATTTTATACCCAGAATTTACATGCGATGTTCTCTTTCAGTATAGAAACAGAAAGTATAAGTATGATTTCTATTCGACTAACAAAGATTTTTCAATCAATTTTAATTCACTAAAAAAAAAAATTACAAAACAAACAAAAGTAATAATTATAATTAATTTTTTTGGAATATTACAGAATACAAAAAAAATCTATGATTTTTGTAAAAAAAAAAGAATTTATTTAATCATTGATGATTGTCACACATATTATAATCCAAAATTGAAGCTTAATAATTGGTGTGATTTTAAATTTTTTTCACCAGGAAAACTTTTTCCAAAACTTGACTATGGTGGGATACTTGTAACATATAATAAGGGTATATCTTTTAAAAAAGAAGTCAAAACTTGCGAAAAACAATTTCCAAAATCTAAATTTAAATATTTAATAAAATCAACAATATTTTATAAAGCAATAAAAAATTTTAAGAAAAGACCTCAGTACGAAAATCCATATTGCTTTAAATCAAAATATCTTGTTAAAAATTGTATTTTAAATAAAATAGATAAAAAAAAGATTGAAAATTTAGATTACAAAACTCAAAAACTCATCTCACACAAAAATTTTAAATTTTGGATTAAAATATCAAATCAATTAAAAATAAAACCTTTGATTAGTTTTAATGATGTAAAGCATGGAATACCCCTCTATTTTGTTGCCAAATGTAAAAACAAACATGATGCACAAAAAATTTTTGATTTAGGATGGAAAAATAATATCGAAATTACTTCCTGGCCTACATTAAATAGAAAAATGATTAAAAATAGATTATTAATTGATTATTGGAATAAATTAGTTTTTTTTCCAAATATTCATAGAATAAAATTTAATAATAAAAAAATATCTTGGAAAATATAAAAATTATAATAAAGAAAGATATTGATAAAGAGTTAGAACAAAACTGGCTCAAACTTCAAAATAATACTGAATGTTCAGTTTTTCAATATGTCAGTTGGATAAAAAATTGGAAAAAAGAAATTTCTGATGCAGATAAAAATTCTTTGTGTTTATTTGTACAAATTTTCTATAATGAAATATTAATATGTATTTTACCTTTACAATTAATCTCTAGATTTTCCTTTAAAACATTGAAGGTAGCAGGTAGACCATTTAACGATTATTCCGATATAGTTTTAGATAAAAATTACTTTGATTTTATGAAACAAAATAGTCAATTCTTATTTAGTATGATTTTATCACATATATCAACAGACATGGTATACTTCGAAAATGTTCCAGAAAAATCTAACCTTTATTACTTAATAAAAAACTATGAACTTCAACCTCATCCTTATGGGTCATATCAATTAAAATATATTAAAAAAAATAAGTTATTATCAAATAAATTTGAAAACGATACTTTGAGACAAATTAAAAGATTAAAAAATTTAGGTGAATTAGAATTTAAAACAATTAAAAATTCTGGTTGCAAAAAAAAGTTTTTTAGTTTTTTTAAGCTAAATAAAGAAAAACAATTGCAGGAAACCAAAAATTGGAATTATTTTAAAAATAACAATTATTTAAATTTTTTAAAAAATATTTTGTTTGACGATTATCATTCGGAGATATCGGTACTGTATTTAAATAATAAAATTATTGCAGGTCATTTTGGTTTAAAAATCTTTGAGAGATTTTATTATCTTTTCCCTACCTATGATAAAAGACTTTCAAAATATTCTCCTGGTAATATTGTATTATTTTATTTGATAAAAAACTTTTTTGAAAATGGTGGTAAAACGTTTGACCTTACAACAGGTGATGAAAAGTATAAAATAAAAATATCTAATAATATCAATAAAGTATTATATTTTAATAAATCTTATTCAATAAAAGGTTATATATTAAAGTTAATAATATTTTTTACTAATTCATTAAAAAAAATTAAATATAATTATCTTAAATAAAAAATTTAGAAATGATATTCTTAAAAAAATTAACAAATATATTTTTTAACATTTTAATTTATTTAAGAATTATAAATAAAAAAAAAAAATCTCTTAGAATATTAATGTTTCATGATATTTATGATTATAAAAAATTTGAAAAAATAATTATTCATCTTAAGAAGGATTGGGAATTCATTTCACCTGATTATTTTTATAATATTTGTAAAAACAAAAAAAAATTAATAAAAGATTAATTTTGCTTACTTTTGATGACGGTTTCAAAAGCAATTTAAAAGTTGCTGAAGAAATACTGTCTAAATACAGAATAAAAGCAATATTCTTTATTCCTTTTCAATTTGTTAATATTCAAAATTTAAGAAATAAACAAAAATTTATTAATAAAAATTTAAAAATTGAAAAAATCACGAGTAAAATGGATAGTATGAATTTAAATGATATTAAAAAGTTAATAAAACTAAAACACAAAATAGGAGCACATACTTATTCTCATAGTGATTTAAAATTTACAAAAAATATTAAAAAGTTAAATTTTGAGATTATAGATGCAACTGATAAATTTCAGAAAAAAATTAATAGAAAAATCAAGCTTTTCGCATTTAATTTTGGTCGGCTTAAAAACATATCCCAACCAATGGTAAAAATTGCAAATAAAAGGTTTGATCTTTTGTTTACAGGAATTAGAGGACAAAATAATTTCAGCACTAAATTATTATTTAGAGATAATATAAATCTTGAAGATAACATTTATGATATCAATGTTTATATGCATGGTATTTATGATTTATTTTACAAAAAAGAGAGAAAAAAATTATTATCTTTTTTAAGAAAGGCCTAGATTGTTTTCTTAAAAAAACGATATAAATAAGGATTAAATTTATATCTTACAAAAGTAGTATAAAAATTAGATTGTTCAATTTTACAGACATCTTTTATTTTCGATGTCTTTAAATTATAGACTAAAGCTACTCTATTACTCTTCCCATCACCTTTATAGGAGTGCCAGGTTTCCCTTTCTTTTCTTGAAAAAAAAACTGCTCGATTTTGTTTCCATTCAATCTCTCTTTTATTTTGACCATCTTTAGAGCTGTAAAATAATGTTCCACTATTTATTTCAGGTTTTAAATATATAACACCACTTAATAATTTATCTGGTGTATCATCATGTATTGGAAATTTATAATGTGAGCCAGTATGAATAAGAGTAAAATCAGTATACTCATATAAATTAAATTTATATGGATCAAGCTCCCTTAGAATATCAAATGCTTTAATTAAATATTTCTCATTCAACTTTATAAGAAAATTTTTATCTATCTTACTATTTTTTATAATTTCATTGTTGTGAATTTCATTATGAAAAACTTGTATCTGATCTGAATCTATTTCATCCAGCTGTATTGAGCATAATTTTTCAAAGTCCTCAGCATCTAAAAAATTATCTATTATTTTAATTTTCATTTAAAACTAATTTAATTTTCCATTAAAATTTTTTTAACATTAATTATAACAATGTTTGGATTATTTACATTTAGCTTAAGGTATTTATAGTCTTTTTTTTTTCTAAAATAATTATAAATTTTTTTTATAATTGGAAAAATATTACTTATTTTAATCATGATGCTTTTGAATTTGCTTGATTTTAAAGTAATTAAATTTTTATTCTCATAAATTTTTTTTTTTTGAGAATAAAATTTTTCACTATAATCTCCTTGTTGAATTATATCTTTAGCAAGTTCATTATTCTTTGTTGTTTTACATAAAATAAAGGTTTCCTCATCAGTGATAATATTTATTCTTTTATCATTTTTAAAATTATTTTTTATTATCTTAAACCATTTGTTAGAGTCGTATACTTTGGCTAGATAAATATCGGTGTCTTTAAAATTATTTTCAATATTGTAATAAGTATGAAATAATTCTGGTGAAAACTGAAAAAATCCATGTCCACAAAAATTATTCGATGGTGTAATATGAAGAATTGTTCCATTTTTTTTACACATTTTAGAAAAATTTTTCATTGCTACTTTTATATTGAATATATGTTCAAGAGAACCTGAGTCAATTATGGTATCATACATATTTTCTAAATCTTGCTTCACATTATTATTTAAGTCGTAGATTATATTTGATCCTTCGTAATCACTTATATCGATTGAGTCCACAGAGGTAGCACCAAAATATTTTAAAAGATAACTGTCTAAGTAACTTTGATCTAATACGATTCCTTTGATTACATTATTTAGACTATTTTCATCCGCTGTAATTTTTTGCCTACCTATAGTAAGAGTTTTACCAAATTTTCTGATTTTTGAATTATAATATAAAAAATTGAAAGCATGAAGATTAATTCCCATATCAAAATATTATCTTATTATGATAAAATTTTCTAATACCAAAACATCCATCTTTGTTCTCAAAAAGCATTCTATTGCTTCTTTTGGCTTATTAACAATAGGTTCATTTTCATTGAAAGAGGTGTTTAATAATAAAGGAGCCCCAGAAATTTTATAAAATTGATAAATTAAAGAATAAAAGTTTGGGTTTAATTTTTTTGAAACAGTTTGAACTCTACCTGTTCCATCAATATGCGTAACTGAAGGAATTATTCGTCTTTTTTTTATTAATACATTTTCTACAGATGACATGTATGAATTATAAAAATCAGTTTCAAACCATTGTTTTTTTTTAATATCCAGTATAGATGGAGCAAAAGGCCTAAAATTTTCTCTTCTTTTAATTTTTAAATTTATAATATCCTTTATATTTTTTTCACACGGATTTGCCAGGATTGATCTATTTCCCAGGGCACGAGGTCCAAATTCCATTTTACCTTGAAAAAAACCAACTACTTTATTTTTATATATTAATTTTGCAATCTTCTGATGTAATTTTGTTAAATTTTTTTCATAAATAACATTAAATTTTCTAAGTTTCTTTTCTTTAAGTATATAATTTTCTATTTCTTCTATTGAATAATTTGTACCGATAAAAGGAGACTTAAGGTTTGATATTTTATAATTATTTTTATTAGCAAAATACAAAGCAGAGCCAATTGAACCTCCTCCATCACCAGGTGAATATGGGATATATAAATTTTTAAAAAGCTTACTTTCGATAATTTTTTTATTAGCCAATGAATTTAGTGCACACCCCCCAGCATAGACTAAATTACTTGAATAATTTAATTTTTTTATTTCTTTACAAATATTAATCAATTTATCTTCGAAAATTTTTTGAACAGAACTTGCAATATTAGCTTTTAGTCTAAAGTTTTTATCTATTTCGTCATTATTTCTTAAACTCAATAGCTTTAAAATATTTTTATTAAATATTCTGTTCTGTTTTGGTTTTCCCTCAAATTTATATACGTAATTTTTGTTTGTATGATTAAAATATTTTAAATTTAGAGTAAGTTTTTGAAAATCTTTAAATATATTTTTTTTTATTAAGTCTGAGTAAATAGGTTTTCCATAAGATGAAAGGCCCATAAACTTATATTCATCTCCATAATTTTTAAATCCGATTAATTGAGTAAAAGCTTCATAAAATACACCTAGTGAGTTGGGAAAAAATATTTTTTTTATTATTTTTACATTTTTCCTGTCACATTCAGCTATTGAAATACTTACAAAGTCTCCAAATCCATCAATTGACAATCCAACAGCTTTTTTGAAACCTGAGGGATAAAATGCTGATGAAATATGAGAAATATGATGATCAATATAATGTATTTTAACATCTGGAGATAATTTATTGGGTGAAAATTTTTTATTAATATCTTCAAGAATATTTAGTTTTTTTTTTAATCTATAAAATATTTCATATTTTTTCTTTCCTATTAAATAATTATTAACAAAAAAAAAACCTTTTTTTAAAAAATTTGATCTTGGATTAGTATTTAGGGTAATATGTTCTATATCTGAAATTTTGGTATTAGTTTGAATAAGACATTGTTTAATTGACTCTACCGGTATTCCTGCCCAATGTTTTATTCTATTTAATCTTTCTTCTTCAATGGCAAATAAAAGTTTGCCATTTTTAATAATACAAGCTGAAGAGTCTGCATGGTTACAATTTAAACCAAGAATTACACTCATTTATTGATTGTGTTTTTTTTTTATCTCAGAGAATATCCACTGATAAGTCTTTTCGAGTCCTTGATGAAGATTATATCTTGGATCCCAACCCAATTTTTCTCTAATAAGGTTGTTGTCACTATTTCTTCCTCTTACACCTTTTGGTTTATCTAGTTGATAATTTCTATTTACTTTTTTTTTAGAAATAATCTCAATTTTATCAATCATTTCATTTATTGATACTTTTTCTTCACTACCAATATTAATTGGACCATGATGTTCAGAGAAAAAAAATTTTAAAGTAGCTTCAACACAATCATCTATATAAAGAAAAGATCTAGTTTGTTCACCATCACCCCAAACATCAATTTCATTTTTTTTTTCAATTATTGAATTTATCACTTTTCTGCATAACGCTGCTGGTGCTTTTTCTCTTCCTCCATCATAAGTACCATTTGGACCATAAATATTATGATATCTTGCCACTTTAACATCTAATCCATAATCCTCGAAAAAATGTCTACACATTCTCTCACTAAATAATTTTTCCCACCCATATCCATCTTCTGGATTAGCCGGATAAGCATCTTCCTCTTTTAAACCTGTTATTCCAGTTTCATTTTGTAAATCCTTATTATATGCACACGCACTAGAAGAAAAAAAATATTTTTTTATTTTATATTCTCTACAAGCCATCAACAAATGAGTATTAACTAATACAGATAACATGCATAGAGCTTTATTATTTTCTATAAAACCCATTCCACCCATGTTACAGGCCATATTGATTACTTCATTCGTTCCTTTGACCATTTCAAAACAATTATTTTTGTCAGAGAGATCTTTTTGAAAGTTATGTGCTTCTTCAAATAATTGAAACCATTCATTTAAAGGTTTGATATCAGCTGCTTTTACATCATATCCTTTATTTAACAATTCTTTTACTATGTGACCTCCTATAAAGCCACCAGCACCAGCAACAAATACCTTTTTTTCCATCAAAATTCCTATTTATAAAAATTTGTTTATTAATTGAATGTTATTTAATAAATTAATCCTTTTTTATCAAGAATTATATGAAACTTGCTATCGATTTAGTATGCACAATTAAGAATAGTGGAACTAAAACTTACAACTCTCATTTTTTAAAATATCTCTCAAAATTAAATCAAGACGATGAGATAACAATTTATCTTTGTAAAGAAATGTTTAAATCTTTAAGTAATAACATAAAGTTAAATAACAATATAAAATATGAAGTTAAATCCGACCTACTTAGTATTACAATTTTCAGAATTTTCTGGATGCAGTTTCTTTTGCCATTGGATCTAATAAAAAAAAATATTGAAAAATTATATTCACCTATGAACTTTATACCTTTATTTATTAAATTTTTCAAAATTGAAACTATTTTATGTTTACACTCTAACTTACCTTGGGTTTTCTTTAGTAAAATGCCTGGAAATATATTTCGTAAAATTTTAACAAAATATTTAATGGAATTATCGATCAAATATTGTGATAAATTAATTGTAAATTCGAATTTTGCAAAACATGAAATTTCATCATTATTAGATTTAAAAGAAAAAAAAATTAATAAAGTTTATTTGGGAGTGGCAAATCCTTTAAGTTTCGAAAATCAAGCAATTATAAATAAATTTGACTATAAACAGAATTATGTTTTGTCAGTTATTTCATGTGCAAAATATCACAATATCAAAAATTTGCTACTTGCTTACCGTGATCTTTTACAAAATGGTTCTATTAAACATAAATATGTTTTAGTGATGCAAATTCTTGATTGGAAATATTACAATACATTGATTAAATTTATTTCAAAAAATAAACTTTCAAAAAATATCATAATTTATAATAATTTGAGTAGTATTTATTTACCAATGTTATATAAGAATTCTGATCTTTATATTTTTTCCTCATATTCAGAAGTATTTGGACTGACTTCGCTGGAGGCAATGGCTCATGACTGTAATGTGTTAATATCTAATACATCGTCGCTGCCAGAAATTAATAAAGATGCGGCTGATTATTTTGACCCTGACAATATTGACGATATTAAACAAAAAATAAAAATTAATCTTGAAGATAATGTACATATCAATAAATTGAAAAAAAATGCTAAAAAGAGGCTTGAGGTATTTAGCTGGAAAAATACAGTAAACGAGACCTTAGATATTATAAAACTAAAATAATTTATTTGGAAATTATATGAAAAAATTTTATTTTCTTATGATTATATTTATCTAAATTTTCATTACCAATTGGTGCAGCATCAATCCAACCTTTATAATATTCAAATTTCCCAAGTTTCATGAGCTTTGGAACTTGGTACCATCCTCTTTCATAAATATGTTGATAAGGATTGTTTATAAAATTACCTTGATAAATCCTTAAAAAATTTTTACTAAAATTAAAACTTAGAAATAATACAAAAAAAGTAATAAAATAATATTTTTTAATAGAAACTTCATAATTTCTAAATCTATAAAATAAAAATATAATACCAATTATTAAAAATATGTGATGAAACATTCTTATAACAGGTGTTTTTAATGAAATTACTAAAGATAATATTAGCAATATATATAAAATATAAATTATTTTTTTTTCTTTAAACTGAATAATTGAGTTTTTTTTAATAATCATTAAAGTAAAAAAAATACAGACCAATATAGTTGCAAAATATTCGGAAAGTTCGTTTATGTTTCTTAATAACCAAGTATGTTTCCAATTAAAATTCTTAATATATTCGGTTTTTGATAAATTTCCTGAGTATTCATAATAAGATTTATTCATTACTTCTGTGTTGAATGAAATAATTTTTGAAATTTCTGAACTATTCCACGGTATAAATTCTAAACATGTTAAATCTAAAGGATAAATAATACAGCCGCTTATTATTATATTTTTAAAAAAATAGGAAGTTATTAAAAAAATATAAAAATAAGAAAATTTTGAAAATAGTATAGGTCTCAGATTTTTTTTTAATACAAATATTAAAGATAAAAAAAGAAAAGGAATATAAATTAACTTTATAGAAAATAAAAAAAGTGATAAAATTAATATGTTTTTGTAATGTTGATTTTTATAATAAATGTTAGATAAATAATATTTAAAAAAATAATAAGTAATAAAAATAAAAATTAAAAAACCTGGTCTGTCTATCCCAAATTCCTTAATTCTTGTGTATTTTAAGAAAATAAAGAAAATAAAGAATATTATTAATACAATTAAAAAGTTATTTTTTTTTTTATTATGGTCAAAAAATTCTGTTATTAAAGTGCCTAAGACAGAAATCAAAATTATCCCATTTAAAACATGTATGTCCTGTAAAATATTATTGTCAAAATTTAAATATGAATGAAGTATAAGCCATATCGATGAGTATCCATAATGATGATGAAGAAAATTTAATCCAAATATATAATTAAAGTTATCTGTATTTGTAATATATCCATTGTGATAATGGTTAAGGTCATCTGAAAACGAACTACCGTATATTAAAATAAATATAAAAAATATTAAAAATATAAAAATAAAAATATCTTTAATCGTCAAATGAATATTAAAACTTTTGTATTTTGTTAAAATATAAAATGATATTATTAGTAAGTTAAAATAAATTATTTTATCATTTAATGGCAAAAAAAAATTTATTATCTGAGCAAAAAAACCAGTAATTATTAATCCAAAAAAAACTGTTTCATAAATGTTGAATTCTAAATTATTTCTATAGGATAATTTTAAAAAAATTCTTCCATTAAAAAAAGTTATAAATAAAAAAAAGGCGATGTGAGAAACTATAATCACTTATATTTTTTCAATATTAATGTGGATGAAATATAAATTATCAAGGAAATTAAAAATGCATAATAAGTTTTTAATCCAAAAAAACTTAATGCAAAGGGTATGATGCTTAATATTAAATATATTATTAAAGAATTAATATTATTGAATTTTTTTAATAATAAATGATGAAAATGGATATTATCGGCTTTAAATGGCGATACACCTTTAAGTATTCTTTCTAGTGATACTCTACCAGAATCTATTGATTGTAAAAAAACTAAAAGAAATATTTCATCACACAGGATAATATTTTGTTGATTATATTGAAGAATGAATAATGAGGAAAAAATAACAGATAAGAGTGATGATCCACTATTTCCTAAAAATAATTGATTTCGAAGATTATATATTAGTAAAATAATTATACAAAATATAAGGCTTATTATAAAATCAAAATAAATTATATTCAAAAATAATAAAACTAAAGTCCAGTAAAGTGAAATTCCCAAAGAAATTCCATTTAAACCGTCAGAAAAATTTAAAAAATTAAAGAAAAAATAAATACAGAAAATCGTAAAAAAAATACCACCTTCATTAAGTAAAATATTTATTTCAATATCTTTAAATATTAGATTTTTTACAATCAAATTTTGTTCCAAGGGTAGTATAACAAATAGGATTGAAAAAATTAATAATGTTTTTTTTATTGGGCTTATACTTTTTTTATCGTCAATAAACCCTATTAGAAAAAAACTAAAATTGAGTAAATATAAAACTAAGAAAATTTTTAAATCAATTTTATCAAAAAGTTTGTATGTAAAAAAAAATAAAAGGTTTAAAAATAATATAATCCCACCCAACAATGGAATAGGTTTAGTGTGGATTTTTCTGATATCATTAGGATAGTCTAAAACAACAATAAAATTTTGTTTATTTTTTAAAGACTCAATAATAAATAGTGATATAACAGAAACTAAAATATTATAAAAAACAAATATCATTATTTTTTTATGTCCTTAAGTGTAATAATACCTGTTTACAATGAAAAAAATACAATTCAAATTGTTATAGAAAAAGTACTAAAATTCAATAATTTAACTAAAGAGATAATCGTAGTTGATGATTGCTCTGATGATGGAACTTCAGAAATTATAAAAAAGTTAAAAAGTAATCATCCAGAAATCAAGTATAAAAGACACGAAAAAAATTCAGGCAAAGGTGCAGCAATTAGAACTGGAATTGAACTTTCAAAAAATGAAATAGTTCTGATTCAAGATGCTGATTTAGAGTATGATCCTGAGGACTATGATCAGCTTCTTAAACCAATTTTAGAGGGTAAAGCAGATATAGTTTATGGTTCTAGGTTTTTAGGTGGAGGACCCGTAAGAATTCACCTTTTTTGGAATTATCTTGCAAATAAATTATTAACTTTATTAACCAATATATTTATTAATATGAATTTTACAGATATGGAAACAGGTTATAAAATTTTTAAATCATCAGTTATTAAATCAATTACACTTAATGAAAAATCATTTGGCATTGAACCAGAAATTACAATTAAGCTAGGAAAAAAAAAGAATTTAAAATTTTTTGAGGTTCCTATCTCATACTATGGAAGAGGTTATCATGAAGGTAAAAAAATAAGCATTAAAGACGCTTTTGTAGCTTTATACTGTATTTTAAAATATGCAATAATCGGAAATAATTAATTTAATTAATGCTAGAACTTAAAGCTCTAAAAAAATCTTATTTTTACATTATAATTGAATTTCTTATTTATTTTATACCTGTTGCAATCATTTTAGGTAACTCTGTCTTAAATTTATTAAACTTAATAATAGTTATTAATTTTATAATAATTATTATTAAAAATAAAAATGTTTTAATTTATTATAAAAAATTTGCTCAAATTTTTTTTTTAATATCTATATTTTTTTTTATTAATATTTTACTTTCAGAAGATAAAAGTAGATCTTTAGTTTCATTTATAGGTTTCTTTGGTCATTATATAATAATGACTTCAATAATTTTATGTATTGATGTAAATTTTTCATTTAGAAAAAATTTTTCTAAAATAATATTTTTAGTATTAATCTTTGTAGGTATTGATACTTTATATCAGTATTTAAGTGGTTCTGATATTTTTGGGCATGAAATCTCTTATGGCCATGGTAAAAGATTAAGCGGTCCATTTGGAGATGAGTATGTTGTAGGAAGTTTTATAAGCAAGCTTTTTTTTATATCAATTTTATTTATAGAAAACAAAAAACTAAAATATTTAAAATTATTTTTAGTCTTTTCTTTTTTTCTTATTGTAATTCTATCTAACGAAAGAGCAGCATCATTGATGTTCTTTTTTTCAATAGTTATTTATTTTGTGTTAAATAATGAATTTTCTATAAAAGAAAAATTAGCAAAATTTTTAACACTAACAGTAATTATATTTACTATTTTTAGTTTTAATAAACAACTCAAGGATCATTTTATTAAAAGAACATTTGATCAGATCGGCATAACCCAAAATAATACTAAAATTCATAATAATTTTTGGGACAGTCAATGGGGTGCACATTTTTTAACATCAATAGAAATTTACAAAGACTATCCAATTATAGGCTCTGGTCTAAGGACATTTAGAATAGTTTGTTCAGATCCAAAATACAATAATATAGATAGTTTAGAGTTCGAAGTTAGATGTAATACTCATCCACATAATATTTATTTAGAAATTTTATCTGAAACTGGAACTATTGGTTTTATTATTTTTATTTCATTTGTAATTTTTATAACCTTTAAATTTATCATTATAATTATAAGGAAGACTAATCTGAATAACGAAGAACTGTATTTATTTATTACCTTTTTTTTACTATTTAATCCTTTGCAAACAACAGGAGCCTTTTTTTCAACCTGGAACGGCATGTTTTATTGGTTTTTATTACCATTCATAATAAATTTATTTAAAAGAACTAATCAAGAATAATTTCATATAAAAATATTTTTTTTGAACTTTTGTTGGCAAAAAATCTTCCAGAAAAAGTTTGATCAAAAACTTGTTTTCTCAAAATTCGAAAGTTTTTAGTATTAAATATTTTGTCTAAATTATTATAAAAAGCTTTAGAGTCGCCTACTAAAATAAAGCTATCTTGATTATCAACCTTTGCTTTAAAATAGTTTTTATCAATTTTTGTAATTATATCATATTTATATAAAGGTATTGTATTAGTTAAATAATAATTAGTCTCAATAAACGAAAATATTTTTTTTTCTGGGTAATTCCTCTCTAACTCTTTTGAAAATTTATAACCATACGCAATATGTTCAAGAATTTTATTTTTATTTAAAAAATTACCATAAATTGATAATGAGCTAGTAATTAATAAAGCAAAAAATATAAAAATACTCTGTAAAATTAACCCAAATTTGAAAATATTGTTAAATCTATTTTTTTTAAAATTATAGTAAAAAGCACAATAGAACAATATTGGTAAAAACCATCTATTTTGAAGATTATTTATTGAAAGAAAACATACTATTAAAACTGTTAGAATTATATAATTATTAAAACCTTTTTTTTCTATAAAAAAAATATAAATTACTCCTATACCTATTAGTTTAAATATTTGACTAATGTCAAATAATTTCACCTCAGCATATTCAAATGAATTAGGTATAAATTTGTCAAATTGAACTGTTAATGGATAAATTAATTTTATTGGGTAGAAGAATAAGTTATTTAAAGTAAGTTGATAATCGTAATTTATTAAATATTTTTTAAAATTTAGATACCAGTCTAAATTCTCTAAATTTATAACAGTCAAAGGAATAAAAGGTTCCCCAAAAACTTTATATTTGAGATAAAAAATTGGAAAATAAAAAATTAAAAAACTTAAAATATAAATTAAACTTATTAAAAATTTATCATTAATTTTTTTAGTAAAATAAATGTGATAAAGATAAATCATAAAAACGAAAGGAGCAAAAATAAATTTTATTGAAATTGTAAATGGTAACGTTGCTGCAATTAAATAATGAATTTTCCTGTTAATAGAATTAAAATGTCTTAAATAAATTAGAGAATATATTAATATATAACAAGGTAGAATAAATAATTTTTGAGAAGTACATACACTTACTAAATAGGGAGATGCTAAGATTGCTAATGTTCCATAATAGTTAGAACCGAGCTTATATTGATTATACAAATGGTCATTGACAAAAGTAATTATTATTAAGAAAGTAACATTTATTAATGACGAACTATGCTCAAAATTTAAATTAAGACCAAATAAATTTATAAATTCAGTGGCTCCAATTGTTATATAATCTACAGAATAGTTTTTAAAAAAAAGATCATTTTTGATAAGGTTTGGTATTTCTAAATGATATCGTAAACTATCTATATCGCTGACAGGTAAGAAAATAGAAAAAATATAAAATATTAATACTAAAACAATTATTTTATATAAGATTTCATTTTTGTTTCCTTTAAAATTAAAATAGCTTTTAAATATTCTTAAAATTTCTTTATATTTAAAAAAAGCAAACGTAATTAAAATTATAGAAATAAAAAATGATACAAAATATGTTTTTAGATCTAAAATAAATGTATAAACAGTGAAAGTGTAAATAAGGGCTATAATAAAAGAAAAAATAATCGAGGTAACCACCGGATTATTCTCTTTAAAATAAATATCATTAAGTTTTAGTGATATTTGAAACATTCCATATATAAAAGAAAAGCTTAGTAAAATATTAAAAATCATTTATTTAAGTTAAAAATATAATATTTATATTTATTAAGTTTTGTAAAGAAATAAAATGTACGAAAATTTATATTCAAATAACTTTATTATAAATTTTATTCCAAGCTTTATTTTTCTGGTATCTCTAACTTTATTTTCATTTAGCAAAGTTTTGGAAGGAAAAAATAAATTTAATTTTTTTGATGATACAAAACCGTTAATTATTTTTTTTTCAGCAATATATTTAAACGTCTTTATCTTTAATATAATTATATTTTTTAACTTATATAATATATTCCATTATATAATTTATTTTTATATTTCATCGATAATATTGATGTCTTTTTTTCTTAAAAAAAAAATAAATTTTTCGTTTATACACTTTGAAAAAAAAAATATTTTTATTTATTTAATACTTATAATATTTTTTTTAATATCAATTTTACCATTAAGTGATGTTGATAGTATTTCTGTTCATTTAAAATCTGTCTCACATATATTCATAAAGGGACTTAAAAATTTGGATTTAAATCAAAACTTTGAATTTTTATCAATAACTAATCAAGAAATAATTCTTTTATTCTCTCCTATCCTAAAATCTGATAATTTTGGATCTCAACTTAATTTTTTTTCTTTACTAATATTTTTTTTAATTTTTAAAAATAAAATATCATTCTTAAAATTCATTTTATCTTGTCCTATTATAATTTTTTTAATTTCTACTCAAAAACTTCAGTTATTTTTCGCATTATTATTTTTACTGTTATTTTATTTAATTAAAAATAAAAAAATAAAATCTAATCTTGAAATTTTTATATTTATTTTTTTGTTGTCATTTTATGCATCAGGTAAAATTTATTATATTTTCTTTTCAATTTTATTAATGATTTATTTTTATTTACAAAATAAAAAAAAATTAAAAATAATTTTTTTTTACAGTTTGATTAATTTATTATTTTTCTTACCTATTTTTATTATTAAATATAAATATTTTTATAATCCAATTGCTCCTTTTTTTGACCATTTATTCAATGACTCCAGAATTATTTTTGAAATATATTCTAATTCGTTAAGAAGTTCACAGGGTTGGATATCATCTTATGATAACTATTTAATTTATTTAAAACCTTTTTTACCTATTAGTTTAAAAGATCTGACAAATAACTTAGGATTAATATTCTTATTATTACTTTTAAACTATAAATTACAAAAAAAGCTTTATTTTATACCAATTATAATTATCGTTACTATACTCAGCACAGGGCAAATTCATTCAAGATATTATTTTGAAGCCTTTTTATTGTTAATATTTTTTTATGAAAAAAATAATTTTGTAATAAAATTTTTATCAAATATTCAACTGAGTTTTGTTTTAATTTTTTCTCTAATTTTTTTATATTTATCATACATTGATCACAATGTTATTTTTGATAAAAAAAAATTTATGAACAATTTTTCTTATGGATATAAAAATATTGCTGAATTCGAAAAAGTAACTAAAGAGGGTAATTATTTATTAGTTGGGCAAGGAAGATCAAATATTTTTGCAAGCGATAAAGCATTTCCTAGATCATATTTGGATATTCAGAATATAAAAATAAATGATAATCAATTATTTATTGATTTTTTAAAAAATAAAAAAATTAAGTATATAATTTCTCATAATAATACTTTTTTTCCAAAATGTTTATTATCTGAAAAGGTAGCTACAGTAAATGAAGTAGATGCTAGAAGAAATTTTTTTATTAAGAAAACGTTAGATATTCACATTTTTAAAATTTTAATAGATAATTGTGTATAATTTTAAAATTAGTTTAAATTCCTTTTTATAAAATTAAAATCTTGTATCGGATTATTATATTTAATTGGGACTAATCTTTTGCTCTTAATGATATTATATTTTTTGAAAATAGCATTAAAAAATATTTTTAAGTCATATGACATACAATCTTGACAAAAATAACTATATAAATTCTCAGGATTAGCTATAGCATACTTACAATTAGAAATTATTTTTTTGGTTTTGTCTCTATCAATATAACCAAGATTTCTGATACCTTTTAAGTTTATTCGATCACCAATAATTGTAACACTATAATTATTTTTTATTAAATTTATTAAACCGTAAATATAATTTGATTGTTTTATAGAATTATTTCTATAATAAATTATGAAATCATATTTCTTTTTCTTAAATTTATTTTTTTTAAAATCATTCAATAAAAAATTAAATTTATAATTTTTATTTTTTAAAGAATATTTTATTTGGAAAAAATTATTCGAGAAAAATAAACTTCTAAATCTTGTTTTAATAATATATAAACTTATCTTTTCAAAAATATCTAAAATAAAAGATACTTTTCTTGTCATTATGGTACCTGTAATAGGTCCCAATATAGTTCTTGGAGGCAATAGTATATAAATTATAAAATTCCAAAGTGGCAAGTAGTTTAAATATAATACTTTTTTTGATCGAAAATAATATATCCAAAGATATAATAATCCTAAAAGAGGATATATATATTTATGAAAAAAACCTCGATAAATAATATTATTTGCGTTCTTTATAGTTCTCTTTTGATATTTGCTTTTTTTATTAATATTAATGAATGTAAACCGTTTATCTCTTTTTTCTAAATAATTTATGAAAGATCTGCCTAAAATACCCTCTCCACTTAAATTTGAAAAATCACATGCCCAAAAATATATTTTTTTTTCTCTCATTATTATTTGAATATCAAATATATATAATATTTATTAATTAAAAATAAAAATGAAAGATAAAATAATAACCTTTAAAGGAATTAAGTTTTATAATTATAATATTAATCAAATTTTATCTAAATTAAAAAATGGCGGTTATTTAGTTGCTCCTGCCGCCTCCGCATTAGCAAAAATAAATGAAAATAAGAATTATTATAATTCACTAAAAGAATCAAAAGTAGCTATATTTGATAGTGGTTTTTTCTGTATTTTATTAAGAATCTTCAAAAATTATGAAATTAAAAAGTTTTCGGGTTTTTTATTTATTCAAAAATTTTTAAAACTAAAAAAAATAAAAAATAAAAAAATCTTACTTGTGGATCCATCAAAAAATGATTCATATTTAAATAAATTACTTTTGAATAAAAAAAAATTTCATAAGGTTCAGTCTTATGTTGCACCATTATATAAAAAAGGCAAAATAAAAGATTTAAAACTTCTTAAATTAGTTAAAAAATACAAACCGGATTTTATTATAATTAATATTGGGGGAGAAATACAAGAAGTACTAGCAAACTTCCTCTATTTTAAATTAAAAAATAAAACTATAATAATTTGTACTGGTGCTGCCATTGGATTTATGACAAAAACTCAGGCGCCGATAAATAATTTCTTAGATAAATATTATTTAGGATGGTTAGTTAGAGTTACTTATAATCCAAAGAAATTTTTTTTCAGAGTAATAAAATCATTTTCTTTAATTAATCTTTTTATTAAAAATTAAATACCGATATTCAATATAGAGTGCTGGAATAATATATATACAATAGTCAATAGAAAATATTCCAATTGAAGTTTCCAGAATACCTCTTAAAAAAACAAGAATTAAGATCATACATGCAAACAACAATATATCATCTAACTCACTTTTTTTTTTATTAAAAAAAAGGAAGTAGCAAACAAGGTAAAATGTCCTTAAAGCTAGGAGGCCTATAACTATAAATCCAATTAATCCAGAGGCTGCTATTGAATAAAAAAATAAGCTTGAAGCACTTGTTCCGATTAGAAATCTATCTCACATAGGACCATATCCCAATAAATAATTGTTGTTTAAAGTTTTATTTAAAATTTCTTTCCAGTGTTTAGTTCTGAAAGAAGAAAATGATCTTGGATCAGTATCTCTTAATATTTGGACCTTTCCTGTATCTTCATCTATTTTATTTTTAAATTCTTTGATATTTTTAAGATTAATACTCCTATTTTCATCTTCAACTTTAATAATTTCTAGATATCCTGAAGCATATTTAGATAACATTTTTAAACCATTAAAGCTAAAAAATAATAATAAAGGTATTATTAGTATAAAGATTAATTTTTTTATCTTATTATTCAAACTATTATTTTCTAAAAACAAAAATAAAATAATTAATACTGGCCAAATGAACAGCATTGTTCTTGATTGAAAAAGACATATTGTTAAACCTAAAAAAATTAATGATGGGTATCTAAATTTTTTATAAAAATAGTTTTTAAATTCAAAACATAATAAAAAACAGCATAGAATAAGTGCCGTTCTTGACAATCCTGTGGGCCTAGGTGATGAAAAATCATTACCATAGACTACTGGCCACATATTATAAAAACTATAATTAGTTGAAAAAAATTTGAAGTACATTGGTAAAGTAAATTTTAAAAAAACAATTGATAATATTATGATTGATACAAAAATAAAAAATCGAATGAGTTCTATTTTTTTTGGAAAACATGATAAAACAATTAAATAAAGTAAGATTGAGGCGTAAACCCAATAAAAATTAATAATGTTATTTTCTGATAGGACTAGAGAAACTGTTTGAAAAAAGAAATACATAATTAACAGTATTGATGTAAAATTTAAGCTATAATTACTTTTAAACAAAATTTTTTGTTTAAATATTAAATATAAGAAAATTATACAAAATAAAAATGGTAGAAAAATTCTTAAAAATTTTAATGTATTTTTTAAATTATTTTCCTGCTTATCACTAGAATAATTAAAGTATTCTATTAAGACTTCAGGATTTACTCCAATACTTAACCACAAAGAAGTCCAAAGACTAAATAAAATAAAATTATTAAAATTTACTTTATTTGAAATCATATAAATTGGTTTTATTTATAAAATGATAAAGTATTTTACTCATGTCATATTGAACTTTATAGTAATATGCAAATTTAGAGTTTCTTTTTTTTATTTCTTTTTTATTTTTTTTTATTCTTTTTAAAATTTTTAATAAATTTGTTTTATTTTTATAAATATAAGGAAAATTTTTAAATTTTATATCAATACCTTTTATTCCACCTTTACTTGTAACAATATTTCCACCGATCATCAAACTTTCAATTATTTTTAATTTGGTGCCAGTTCTTTTTTTCATTGGAAATAACAAATAATCTGCATTAAGAATTAAATAGTTTAAATAATATTTATTCAGATTTTTTAAATAAATAATATTTTTATAATATTTTAATCTTTCAGTTGGAAAACCATCGCCAGTCATAATGAAAGCTATATTTTTGTCAAAATTCCTAATTTCTTTTAATAATTCTTTAAATATATATTCAAGAGCTTCCTTATTTGGTTTAAACCAGTAGCTCCCAATAAACATAAAATAAAATTTTGGTAATTTAAAATGTGGTTTTTTTATTTTTAATCTTTTGATATCAATACCATTTTCTAATATTGATGAATTAATGTTATACAATTTTTTTATTCTTTTTTGATCGTCTGCTGAAACTACAGTTGTATAGTCACAATTCTTGAAAATATATTTTTCAAAAACCTTTGTTAAAAAAATTATTAAAAAATTATTATCGTGATTATGACGAATATCATACTCAATGTTATGAGAATGATATACATATTTAATTTTTTTTATAAATAATTTAGATAAAATAAAAAAAATAAACGAAAAACCCACCCAACTAGCTCCTTCAATTATAACGATATTTTTGTGCCCAGATTTGAAAAATTTTGACATTTTAAGTGAAATTTTAAAAATCTGATAAATTTTAAAAATTAAGTTTATAATTTTTATGTTTACTTTTCTATCATCTATCTCGAATAATTTTTTTCTCTCCTTAATAGAATTATACATACCTAACGTTACTTCTGCAGCTCCATTGCCACCTTTAGATGCTAAGTAGAAGCACACTAAAGCAACATTAATTTTATTTTTTTTTAAATTCATTTTTTATTATTTTAAGTGGAAAATTGAATACAGTTAAGATTATTAACATTAGGATTAGTAAATAAACAATAAAATTATTTTTATAAAGATTAAATAAAAAAATTAAATTAAACAAAACAAATTGAATAATTAAATATTTAAAATTAATAATATATTTTTTAATTTCGTTAATTCTTATAAATAAAAGTATCAATTCTTTTAAGAGTAGTACAATTGCAAAATAAAATATATTTTTAAAATAAACACATAAACTTAAAGAAATTAAAAAAGGAAAAATACTATAAGTTTCAAGAATAGTATTCTTTTTTTCAATAGAATTAGTTTCATACAATGTAACTATTATATTTGAGCAGCTTCCAAAAAAAGTTAATAACAAAAATAATTTTAACAAATATAGCATTTCTTGTTGATAGCCATCCTCAAGCCACCATTTCAATATATATTCTAAAAAAGGAAGAATGATTAATAAGCTTAATCCAATAACATAGATAAACATGTAAAGGTTAGCACTAAAAATTATTTTTTTTTGATTAAGTATTTTTAAAGATGAAAGTTTGGGTAAGATAACGGAGATAATTGCATTTGATATGATTGATAATTTTGCAGCAATTTGTTGTGGAACAGAGTAAATAATTAACATTGATGGTCCCATAAATATTTTAATTAAGTGTTTATCTAAATATTCATAAATTTGATTATACACAGCTGTAATTGTCATCCATTTTGAATGAAATATAAACTTATTGATTAATTTTAATTTTATTTTTGCATTGAAAAATAATTCTTTATTAAATAGTGCAATTATCAGTAAAATTAACGATACAATTTTAATAATCAATGATATATTGAATAGGTTATTTATTAATAAATCTCTCTTTAATTCAGTAACAATCATTATCCCCGGCAAAGAAATAGAAATGCTATAAAATATTAAATTTGTAAAACTTGTTGCTTTAAAAAAACCTAGGCCTCTCCCAATATACTCTAAATTTATATAAATAATTGTTATTGCAAAACCCACTAAAATCGAAAAATCAATTTTAATTAAATTAAAATTTTTAAATATTATGTTTATAATAAAAAAAATAATACAAGAAAAAACAATTCCAATCATTATTGAGAAAAATATAGATGTTAAAACGAAATCATTTTTATGTTTTGAATTGATAAGTTGCATTTTTATTGAAGAAATTTTCCCAAATTGTAAACTTAGTATTGTGCTGATTGTTAAAAGAAAATGCTTGATTAGATAATCTGCATATATATTGTTATCAACATAGTTTAAAAATATTGGAATTGAAAAAAAAGTTATAAATATTGAAATTAATCCTGGGGACAAAGTATAGATTATATTTTTTGAATGATTATTGCTCAATAATGCCATCCTTTAAATTCCATTTCTCTCTACTGGAATCATCGAATTGATGAGCATTATTAAAATATAAATTAAGCCAATCTGAAAATTTTAAAGCTTGTTTAAAATTTGATGTATAGTCTTGTATAAATCTTTGTTCATATTTCCACTCATATTTATACCAAAAAAAATCTAAATCTGATGGATCAACAATACAAAATATTTCACCACATATTTGCCACCAATGTTTTAACTCCCAATTTAAATCTATATTGATTTTTTTTAAAAATCTTGCACATAAAAATATTTCATTAATAACTGCAGTTTCATTTATAATGCAAGGATATTTTCCAAAATATCTCTCCAAACTATTTATATAATTTTCTTCATTAAAATAAATTTCTAAATTGTTTATTTCACTGAACAAAAAAATATCACTCAATCCATAAACACGATACTTTCTTGTATCGACTGAGCAGGATATTATTCTTGAATTTAAATTTTCATATTTTTTATTGATAGGGAACAATTTTAATAAATTTTTTAAGTGATTAATTGAATTTTTATTATAAACTCTGCAATCTGTTCTTGTTTTCAAAACATATTTACAATTATTGAGTCTTGCAATTTTTAATGCTTTATTTGTAGAAATAATTTGAAGATCAGTATTATATAAAATATTCTTTGGTTTTTTATTTAAAATAATTTCAACTTTATCTTTAAAATATTCATAGAAGTTTTTATCTATTTCATCTTCCCATGTTGAAAGTATAATTTTACTATTTTTAAAAATTTTACAGTATAATTTTATAGTTTCACTTGTAAATTTTGATACACCCTTAAGAGACCCTTGAATAATTATTGCTGTATCATCAAAATAATACAATTCTTTTTCAAATGTTAAACCACTAGTTTTTTTTGGTCTAATTGTGTAAGAAACATAATTATCTTTAGATAAATCAATTATAAAGCCTCTTTCTTTTTTTACTATTTGCTTTCCGTGAACTTTTTTATCTAAATTTATAAAAAAAAAATCTTTTAAAAATTTGAAAAAATAATTTGAATCTCTGAAAGCAATAAGTCTTCTTGTCAAAATAGGGTAGTTTTTTTTAATATAAATTTTGACTTTTTTAAAAAACATGAATTTATATCAATTTTTAATTTTATTATTATGCTTTAAAAAATAATCTAAATCTTCTGGAGTTCCAAGGCCCCACATTGAATTTACTTCCTTTAGTTTAATGATTTTTTTGTCTTCTATAGCTTCATTATATACTGGACATACATAAAATTCGTTGTTTACCCTCATATTTTTTCTTATCATTTGTTCACTATATTTAACGAAATCTTTTCCTTGTTTCCAATAATATACTCCAACTGTCGCATTGTCTGAAATAACTTTTTTTTCAGCAACTTTGATAACATTATTATTGGTATCAGTTTTTGCATACGACCACTTTGGATGAGTGGCTTTAAAAATAAGTATACCGCCATCAACATTTTTTGAATAAAAGTTATACATTGTTTCTGATGGGCTCCATTCTATAAATTGATCAGAATTAGAAATTATCAATGGTTTAGAATTATTTATGTATTTTTTTGCTAGCAAAACTGTGCAGGCAGCACCTTCTGTAACTTTGTCTATAGTTATAATTTTACAATTTGGTGCAATCACATTTAAAAAACTTTTTAAATTATATTTTTTTAGATGTTCTTTCCTTACTATAAAAATAAATTTTCCTTTTAAACCTAAATTATCTACAACCAATTGAATCATTGGTTTTTGATGAACTTCAATAAGTGGTTTTGGAAAAGTATAACCAGCCTTTGCAAATCTACTTCCTTCTCCTGCCATGGGTATTACTATATTTAAGTCATTATCGTCCCAACTGTCCATATTTTCTAAATTATTCTTCTCTCTTTTTAAAAAATTTAGGATATTTTTATAATTTACCTCATCCATGGATTTAATTGGCATCAATCTAGCTCCCGCTTCCTTTGCAGCTATCCTGCCATTATGAGAGTCCTCTAAAATCAAAGTTGTTGAAGGTTTCGAATTTAAATTAACAATACATTTTAAATACATCTCTGGATGTGGTTTTGGATTTATGATGTTCTTCGTTGATAAAGAATATTTTATATATTTTTTTATTTTAAGTTTGCTTAAAGCTATTTCTAGGGTCTCTTGAATTGCATTTGTTGCTATTCCTAATTTATAATTTTTTGACAATTTTTTAAATAATGTGTGTATTTTTTCATCATATTTAATTTCATTCTTAAAAAGCCGTCTAGTAATTTCATTTTTCCTATTTTGAATTTTCTTATTTAATGATCTTGGAACTTTTTTTTCTGTGTTAAGAATTTCTAATTTTTTTAGTGTTGGTAAACCATCAAATCTTTTTAAATGGTCATCTATACTAATTTCATAATTTATTTTATTGTCATTTAATGATTTATTAAGAGCTTTAAAATGAATATTCTTTGAATTAATTAATACCCCATCAAGATCAAATATTATTGTATCTATCATAATATTCCTTTATGTAATCTGAACAAATGCCTAAACATTTTGGTTTTTTTTCATTAGTTTGTTCTGGTAAAACAGAAATACTTTTTTTTGAAAGTTTTGTTCCAGGATAATTCCAGTAATAACCCTTACTTGTTAATACTATTTTATCTTTTTCATGCCAAAAATAGTTTAAATCTGTTTTTTCAAGTTCATAAAAGCAATCAAGATTTTTAGTATGAATCCAAAACTTTTTATTATTTAAAAAATCTTTATTTATTTCGTACTGAGGCTCATCATGACCTAGGTAAAATTTTTTATCTTTAAACCATAAATCAATTTCAACATCGAAATTGTTATCTATTGCTTGCATAATATATTCAATTTTATTCTCATCATTTTGATTAGGTCCGTTCATATTGCCTCTATGAGAAATGAAAAACATATGTAATACAATACTATTTATTAGTTTATTAAATTTAACTAATAATTTAGTTTAGTTTTTTTTTTAATTAAATAAACATAATAATGAAAAAAAAAAAAATAAGTTATTCAAAAATAAAACTTTCAATAGTTATACCTATTTATAATGAGGAAAAAACTATAGCAAAGATACTTAATAAAATAAAAAAAGTTGCATATAAAAATTCTTTAAATATTGAAATAATTGTAATTAATGATGGCTCAACAGACAAATCTTATACTATTTTAAAAAATTTAAATAAAAGTTACGATCAAATAATCAATTACAAAATGAATAGGGGAAAGGGCTATGCAATAAGAAAAGGTCTCAAAAAGGCAAGTGGACAAATAATAATAATTCAAGATGCGGATTTAGAATATGACCCAAATGATTACATCAATTTGATATCACCTATAATTAAAAAAAAATGTAATATTGTTTATGGTTCAAGAGTGCTCAATAAGTCAAAGAGAAAAATAAGCAATACTTTTTCAAATAAATTTAGAGTATTTGCAAATTATGTCTTAACAATTTTATCAAACATAATTAATAGACAAAATTTAACTGATGCTCACACTTGTTATAAAGTTTTCAAAAAACAGCTAGTAGTTAAATTAAAATTAAAAGAAAATGGATTCAGTTTTTGCCCAGAAATAACTACGAAATTTTCAAATTTGAACGAGTCTATTATAGAAATACCAATTTCTTATAAAGGAAGATCTTATAATGATGGAAAAAAAATCAAATTTAAAGACGGTATAAGTGCTATTATAACATTATTTAGATATAAGTTTTTTTAAATTTTTTTTCAGATATAAATTAATTGTTAGATTTATAAATAAAATACAACTCATCCAATTATTATAAAAACTACCCGATGGAATAAGTGGAAGTAAGTGTATAAATATTCCAACATTATTTATCAGAATTATTTTGTTATATTTAGTCATTTTGTTATTAAAAATAATTTTAAAATTTTCAAATGCATAAATTAAAAAAACTAAAAAAATAATAAAAAAACTAAAAATACCAGTCTCACTTAATAATTGAACATATGTATTATGTGGATGTGTGCTACATTTTTGTTCTAGATTGTACTTTTTTTTTTTACATTCTTCTCTAAAAGTTTTAATACCTGTTCCAAAAAAAATATTTTCTTTGAAGATTTCTACAGAAGTCAAAAACATATTTTCATGATTCCTTGAAAAATATAATGGTCTATCAGAGTATCTATATTCTTTGTAATCTGTAAACGGACTATTGGTAACTATTTCTTTTTCAAAAATTTGATCATGTGTACTTTTGTAAAATTTTTCAAAGTAATTACCAAAAGAATAATTAATGATAATTGCAAATATTGCAAAAATTAAGCAAGAAGCAATCTTTTTTAATTTATTTAATGTGAAAAAATAAAAAAAAATAAAGATTAATAAATTTAAAATAGCTACTCGTTCTGTGGATATAATTACTAATATAATCGATAAAATAATTAATAATTCTTTTAGCTTATATTTATTATATAGTTTATTGTCTAAAAATATTAATAATGAGATAACAAGCGGTAAAAATCTAGATATAAAACTACCTAATTTTTTTTCATCTCCAAAAAAACTAGTTATTATTTTAACATCTATGTGGTCTGTATACTTTTGAAGAAAAATGTTCTTACCAAATGTAAATTGAATAATAGAGTCAAAAAAAATAATTATAAAAAGTAATACAATAGATATTGTAAAAAATTTTAATAATTCTTTATTTAAATTTAAAAGATATAAAATTATTAAAGTAAAAAAAATAAATCTAAAATAAAAAAAGCTAGGTAAAAAAGAAGACGATAAAAAATTTGAATTTATGAGGCTTAAGATTATTAATATATAAAAAACTAAAAAAAAAATTATTTCAAAAAAATAATTTTTTTTAATGTAGTAGATAAAATTTTTATCCTTAAATAAATAAAATATAAAAAGTAATGCAAATGTAGTTATTATTAAATCGGGTAAAAAAGGTCCAGACACTATTGCAAATGGGAGCAAAAAAATCAATATTAGAAAAATTGAATTTGCTAAATCTCTTGTTTTAAAAATAAGGTTAAGCATATTATTAATTTTTGGTGTTTTTAAATTTGTAAAATACAATCTTTAGTTATAAACAAAATTCTCATATTAAAAGATAAAAATAATCACAAAAAATAATAGTTTTTTATTCTTTACTTATTAAAAAAACATTTGTATTAAGATTTGCCTGGTGGTTATTGCGAAAGTGTAATACCCGATCCCATTCCGAACTCGGAAGTCAAGCCTTTCAGCGCCGATGGTACTTTGTCTTAAGACA